>Ga0233414_10000197_pt1 | contig 26285 bp, 38 predicted proteins | sample Na_anoxic_10_MG_FD_189020 | JGI IMG/M metagenome (GOLD analysis project Ga0233414, IMG submission 189020) | Seawater microbial communities from Saanich Inlet, British Columbia, Canada - Na_anoxic_10_MG | ecosystem: Environmental > Aquatic > Marine > Inlet | place: Canada: British Columbia... | reverse complement strand
GTTTTACACATAGATGCACTCCTGACATAATTAATATATTTAGAACACTCCCCCCTTAACTCGAGTTCCTAAACCATCCCTAACGTGTATCGCTACTTCGGTAATGCGCGTTCGTTTTGTATCATCTCCTCCTTTTTAGTTGTAATGAATTTCTTTAAGTTAGTGACTGCTTTGCGCTCATCACAGGCTTCCTCACAAGTGAGACATTTTCGTGGAAGCATTGGAGTAGATAATCTTAGGGCAGATAAACATGTTTCATCCATAAGCTCCTCCCACAATACGTGTATCGACATAATGATTGGCAAAAAGTTATACTTTAAACATTGGCATCGGGTACATATATCATAGTAAAGTTGCATGAAAATCACTACGCTGAAAGCACTCGCGATAATGTTAACATCCGACTGTAGAATCTACCCGACGAAGAAACTTAAGTTTTATTTTTCCGTACTTAACAGAAACAATCTTGTATTCAGACGTATTCAGAGCGACCTTCATGCCCTTCTTAAGCTTGAGACTAATTTTGTTTTTGGTGTCGGCTACAGGCCCTTTAAGTTGCAGCAAAATTTTATCTTTTTCGGTTGGAGTAACTTTATAGTGAAACCCATTGAGTTCTACTAATGCTTCTGTCGGCACTGGTGGTCTAGATGCTATGAGCTCACGCGGCAAAGGCGGCTCCGGTATAATGTTCATTTCTGACAGCCCGTCAGAATGTTGATCCGCTAACAGTTTAGCAGAGAGTTCTTTTACGACAAACTTTTTGCGCAATTCCGTGCCCTTAATGGAGCAATCATCAGCTACAATTAGTATTGAAGGTTTGTCAGTACTTGAGTCGTTGTGGGTTGCATCCGGTACCGCCTCGTGCGAGATGCCGACATCAAACAGGTTTCGTTTAATCATAATGCCTCCAGGGATAACCGGGCAAACAGTTCCGGGATCGCAGATTCAAATTGCAGTAAAAGGTTTTCCATAAGCTCCTCCAGCGCAAAACTTATTATATCACCGGAAGAAGAAGCATCAAAAAACTCTTTCCATTCGCGGGCCGTACCATCTAGGAACATCTCAGCCTTGAGTAAAGGAAGTGCGGAGCGTAGGTCCTTAATGTTTTCTTTCGGCCAGTCTTCAGAGGCGATAAGGAACAAGTATGCGTCCTCCATATCCGCTATTCGAGCCAAAAATAATTCCTGCCGATGGTAGGCGATTCCCTCTTCCGTTGAAGCATTGAAGGTATTACTAACTGTTCTTGGATCAAGTTCTTTTATCCACCACGAAGGAAGGACAAACTCCAACTCTCTGGGGATCGCATCAACCATAGAAACTACGGTGGTCACCTTAATTGGAATTGATAAAGACTCAATGGCTGTAATAAGTTCAGCAATAGTTTGTTGGCTAACGGTGACCTTAACAGTAACAGGGTCGCTCGAGGAGGTATGCCCCCATTGTATTATCTGTTGGTAAAGCTCACCAACTTCCTGATGCAAATTTGCATGCGCATCAGGGCTCGCAGTAAATTTTTCCAACTGCTCAGGTAAATCCTGCGGAAAATTACGAATTTCATATTTTGGTACAATTAATTTCACAGTCAATTCCTCTCTTTACGGTTCGTCATCCGACATGTCCAATGGTATCGTATGAAGTATTGTGCTTACTTTGTTTTTCGTATCAGCTGCTACACGGCCCATGGCTGCATTACCTTTATATAGTTAATTGATAATAATTCGTTATAGCATAACATTAGGTGTTATATTAATAATTACGTTACTGTTTATTTTAGGCAGCCAACCTCGGAGATCCGAGGTTGGCTGCCTGCACGCTGGTAATCGATTCTATTATAAATTTTTAATCAATTGATTCGCAAGTACTAACTTTACGGACGAATTCAGTGCTTCCTCGTCAGTACTGCTAAATTGATCAGAGCTACCCTCAATTCGGTACAAATTGTTCTGGACGCAAGCAAGCATCATCATGTTGGCTTAGGCCCGGATTCGCTATTGCGCTGCCTATCCACACACTGATGCCGAGACTTACCACTCTTATTGTAAGCAACAGCAGTACTGCCACTTTAATAAGGATAAGTCCTGCTTGGGCAAAACCAAATTTAATTGGATTTTCCATCCGACAACTCCCTATGTTTATTTTCCGGAAATATAGTGACGGCTATAGAGGTAACATAATTCCTCAATCTGGTCACTCAGCCTGGCACAAATTGTGCTGGTCGACCGAAACTGCTTCTGAGTTGAACCCGCATGGTGTAGAACGACGCCATGCGATCCCAGATAGCAGTAGCTCTATGCGTTTGCCGCTGCATTAGGGATATACACACTAATACAAACAGCACAACACAAAGCATAAAGGTCAACCATCCTTGTCCAACGATAAACTCCATTACGTTTTCCAATAATTCCTCCTGTGGTTACCTAGGTTAAAAGAACAGTGCATAACTAAAATTATGAGCTACGGTGCTTCGTTATACTATGGTGGCGACGGTATAAAATTATTCCTTACTTCTGCTTCTTTGTACAAATCGCCCACAAAATCTCTCTCCGGCATAACCCACGTGGTCCATTGATTCCGGTAGTCCTCATCAAGTTCCACCAAGCCTATACGACACGGCGTAGGGCCCAATGGGAGCGGAATGTCATCTATCTCATAGAATAATTCTTCTGGATCGAACAGACTATCGAAGTCTATGAGGCAATCGTGTACATGATGAATCATGTCGTCCACGTAGTCGTTACACATCTTTACAGAGAGATTTTCCTGCAAGATTGCAACGATTATTTTTGCAGTACGAGCGGTGATGATTTGTTCAGGGCGGGTCTCGATCGACATACGCAATTGATAAAGATTGAGTAACGCTAAATCATACCGGGCACTGTCAGTGTTAGAATGAGCATTATCTCTTACACGTTGTAGTAATTCAATGATTTCATTGGAGATAAGTCCAGTTACTTGTGGGGAAAGTTGGAGTCTCCCCGTAGCATGTACTATGCTCACATCCATAAAGGTACAAACATCCTTCTTGGTACAGGACTCTAACGATCTTAATTCTTCTGTTAATTTTTCCAGCAACTCTTCTCCGAATCCCTGGTTGCAAATGTAATTAACCTTGTCCAAAAGATCCTTTGGGTCCTCTTTGGTATTTTGCACTACGACAGCCATGACCTCCCTCCTTAAACTTTAGTTTAAATTATATTGTTAATACTGCAAGAGCAGCAAATCAAAACGATAATATATACTTCAAAAATGAATGAGGGAATGTCCAAAGTGCGGAAGAGTAAAAAAAAATATTACCGGACGGCACGAGCGTACGTACGCTCGTGCCATCTGCAACGCAGAGGTTATTATTTTGAGATCCCTTCCTAGTGTAGTATGCGCCCACACCTTCGCATCTGACTATAATGTTTTTCACAGTAATCATTAGAGCGTGGCTTCCCGTCACATCCTTCGACCTGACACACTGTAGGTCTAACTCTGTCCGGTAATATTTTTCCGTTACGTTGTATCTGAGCATAGTGCCTACGACAGTACCCTTTAGCCACCGGAGCGACATCGCACGCGGGTACGATACATTTAGTACGCGTGATCCTCTCTGGTAATATCTCTCCACGTCGGCGCATCTGCGCGTAATGCTTGCTACAATAACCATTTGCGAGATGCAGCCCGGCGCATCCCACAACCTTACAATTTCGCATAAATTCCTCCCATGTTGTTACTTTGTCGCGTCAACTTTATTTATCCTTGAGTTTAAAGTAACCCCAGATGCCTGCTGCGGCTACAACCACAGTTCCTCCCGCCCATAGCCATTTCTTGCTCTTACATTTTTTGCCAGAAGCACTGGCTGCTGCCGCTGCGGCGTCTAGGGACTCCCTAGTTACCTTAGCTGCTTTTCCAATCTTGTCGGCTGCTGCCTTGCTTGCGTCCTTAGCCGTGTCTGATACAGCCTTGCTTGCGTTCTTAGCTTTGTCTGTCACGGCCTTGCTTGCGTCCTTAGCCTTGTCTGTCACGGCCTTAGCCGTGTCTGATACAGCCGTGCTCGCAGTCTTGGCCTTGTCCGACACTACTTTACCCACAGTCTTAGCTTTATCCAAGACCGCGTCCGCCGGCACTCCTTCAGCAAAATGAAACTTACACAGCCCATCGGCGTACTCTTCTCGGTAACAGGCCCTTACTTTACATTTTTTCATTACCATAGTTCCTCCTTAATTAAGTTATTTTTAATTTAAACCAAAACAACGTTATCGTATTCATGTATGTAATATATACATAAAAAATAATGACTGTTGCCCACTACAGCTATTTAGCTGTAGTGGGCACGTGAGTGTAAACGGCAAGGTTATTTGATGCTACCGTCTCACATGAATAGCTTTGCACATCCGTTCAGTTACCGGATCTGTCATGCGGCTCTCGCGAAATAGTCCTGTATTAGTGCTCATCATCGCATCCTTCGACTTGGCAGCTAACACGTTTGACTTTATCTGGCATAATCTTGCCATGTTTTTTCATCTGGCGATAGTGCTTGTGGCAGTAACCTTTACCATGATGCTTTCTATCACATCCCTCGACCTTACATCTGATAGGCTTAACTCTATCTGGCATGATCTTACCATACTTTTGCACTTGCTGATAGTGCGCCCTACAATAACCTTTAGCATAGTGCTTTCTGTCACATCCTTCGACTTTACATCCAACAGTTACAACTCTATCGGGCATGAGCTTATTATATTTTTTCATCCGGCGATAGTGGCTGTCGCAATAACCTTTGGCTTTATGCGCCTCGTCGCACCCTTCGACTTTACATCCGATAGTTATGACTCGATCAGCTAATACTTTACCATGTTTTTGCACTTGCTGGTAATGCTTACTGCAATATCCCTTGGCGCGGCGAACTCTATCACATCCCTTAACCTTACATATTTTCATATCCATCTCCTATGATATTATCTTACCGTGCCTTTGCCATTGATGATAATGTTTGTAACAGTAACCCTTAGCTCCATGATCGTTAGTGCATCCTTTAACTTTGCACTTACGGGCAATTGTGCGTATAGCTCTTCCATGATAATCTCTGTTGTAATGCTTTTGGCAATAACCCTTAGCAAAGTATTTCCCTTTGCAGCCGGCTACCTTACAGATACGAGTACTCTTTTCCTGCGATACCTCACCATGAGCTATTACTTGCTGATAATGCTTATTACAGTAACCTTTAGCTTCATGTTTTCTATCGCATCCTTCAACAGTACACTTACGATCCGTGCGGCCCGATCCAACCTTTCCGTTACGTTGTATCTGAGCGTAGTGCTTACTACAATAACCATTTCCAAAATGCTTTTCATTGCACCCATCAACGTCGCATACCCGTATGTTATTATTTGCAATAATCTTACCATACTTTTGCACTTGTTGGTAATGCCTACCGCAATAGCCTTTGGCTTTATGTGTTCCATCGCACCCTTCGACTTTGCATCCGGCCATAACTACCCTATCGGGCATGATTTTACCGTGCCTCTGGATTTGGGTATAATGCTTTTTACAATAGCCTTTAGCGACACTATTTTTCTCGCATCCCTTAACCTTACATATTTTCATATCAATCTCCTATGACATTATCTTACCATGATTTCGCACTTGCATATAGTGTTTATCGCAGTAACCCTTGCCTTTATGCGCCTCGTCGCATCCTTTAACTTTACATCCAACAGTTATAATTCTATCTGGCAAGATCTTGCCGTGGGTGCTCATTTGTCGCCAATGCTTACTACAGTAACCGTTACCATAATGCTTTCCGTCACATTCCTTAACCTTACATCCAACATGTTTGACTTTATCTGGCATAGTCTTGCCATGTTTTTGCACTTGCTGATGGTGCTTCTTACAGTATCCTTTACCATAGTGTTTCCCGTCACATTCCTTAACTTTACATATTTTCATATCAATCTCCTATGATATCACTTTGCCGTGATTGATCATTTCCATGATGTGCTTGTAACAATAACCATCTTCAACAGCTTCTTTATTGCAATAATCTAATTTACAACGTTCTACTATTTCATGCGGCACCTTTGAGGGCCTGTCCGGTAAAATTCTACCGTGTACTTTCCATTGTCGATAGTGTCTGGCGCAATAACCTTTACCATAATGCCTCTCCCGGCACCCTTCGACCTTACATCCAGTAGTTATAACTCTGTCTGCTGTGATCTTGCCGTGGGTGCTCATTTGTTGCCAATGTTTATTGCAGTAACCGTTACCATAATGCGTTCTATCACACCAGCTAACTTTACATCCCACATGCGGGTTGGGAATAATACGATCATAGTTCCTCATTTGTTCATAGTGCTTTTGGCAATAACCTTTAGCATAGTGCTTTCCGTTACATCCTTCGACCTTACATCCAACATGTTTGACTTTATCGGGCATGATCTTACCATGTTTCCATATTTGTCGATAATGTCTACGGCAATGACCCTTGGCTAGGCACTCCTCCTTACATCCGTCCACTTGACATATTCTCATATCAATCTCCTATGATATCCCTGAGGGCGTTTCGTTTAATTTATTATGGCACAAAATAATAATATATGTTTTAAATCAAACGAAAAAATAACGCACGAGAGCTCTGTTACGTAGAGAGCTCTCGTGCGGCACGTTCTGGGCAGGGGAATAGATAGCTACCATTGATTGCCTACGGCATTGAGGTTCCATGCTTTCGCATTCGCTGATAATGCATATTACAGTAGCCTTTAGCTGAGTGTACCCTATCACATCCCACTACCGTACATTCGGCGGTAACGATCCTATCCGGCCTAACCTTGCCGTAATTTCGCATTTGCATATAGTGTTTATTACAATAGTCTTTAGCGTAGTGTTCCTCACTGCAACCATCAACCTTACACACTCTCATGATATCACCCATGTCCTCATTTTACCGCAGGGAGATTCTGTTACGAAGAACCTCCCTGCGCGATAAACAACACTATTACTAACTGTGGTTATTTTCTGTGACGCCATTGCGCGCTAACTTCACAAGGTCCCAATATAGGAGCACCGGTATGTCAACCATTGCACGCATTATTAAGTTGATAAGGATTGAGGGATTGGAGGCATACTGTATCATGTCTTGTAAAAGCTCTACTTCTGCAATCAACGAACTTAGTGTAGCGAGTTCGATCCCGAGTGAGTTATATATAGGCAAGAACATGATAGCCTTTAGACGAGTAACTAAGGAGGCAGTGAACGCGTCAAGCTGTTGAACGGCTGTGATATCCTCCAACATTGAGACGAGGCATGCCTCACGACGTTTATGTATCTCCGGCATGGTGGTACCACGCAGCGCCCGGGCGAAGATGTTCTTTTGGCCTGTCATCGGTGACAGATACTTATTAGTTGCTACGATCTCGGCCGTTAGGTTATAGACATTATCCATATCCTCTGGCCCATTGAATGTAACCGAATCAGCGACCGATGCATTGTTGCTACTTACATTAACTAACATTCTACGTTCTCCCATTGGTGACTCCTTGTAAGTATTTTTAATTATGTTTGATATAAGCAAACGTACTTAAACGAAAGTTTTAGAACTATTACCGAGTATGCTGCTGGTCCCGTGGACCAGCAGCATACTGATTAGTAACAGTTTAAAAATTCTTCACACTCTTCACTTGAAAAGTACCATCGTAAGATCCCATACACCGTATCTGAAAAATCTGGTACCTCATGTTTTATAGCTCGCTTATAACGTATGGTGTATAACTGCAGGAGGGCCATAATTCTTTTATGTTCATCAACAAACACATCAGGCGTGTTATCTGATAAGTACATGCACCTTGCGGCTAATAAATTAAGTATCGGTTCCCGCAAAACGACATTCTCCGGATCAGTTGGGTTTCTTAATTGTGAGTCGACAAGGACGCACAAAATTTTTTCGCTGTTGCTCTTTTCCGAAGCCAGTTTGTTGGTAACCATCCATAGAAAATCATCAATATTACCATTTTCGCACATCTCCTCAACCCTACGTTCAGTACCTAAATAATTCATGACAGTCCTCCCTTAGTATTTAAACAGTTTATCCCGGAGGGAATGGTAGTTCAGGCAAGTATATCCATAAACTATTTCCAACTCGGGTCCCATTATACTTTTCCTCGAGCTGATCCAATTCCTCACTATTTTGAAATGCATGTATTATCATTCTGTAGTTACCGCGATTCGTCCAGACCCAAGCAATTGCAAACTTAAACATTGGGTTCCATACTGGGTAAAACGCAGCCACAGAAGTATACAGCACGTTTGCTGCTATTGATAAATTCCCTTCGAACATAACTTCCCCGTAGGTACTTTGCACTGCGATGGTCATGTTTCTATATGCGTGCATCCTGACGGCAGGGGATATTTTTGTTATTTCATCGGACCTCTCATACAGTTCAATGTCGGCAGGACCGATGGAAACTGGATCGTCCTCATTTCCCGTGGCTGGCCCTGTGGGGAATGGCAGCATCCGGCTAGTGAATCCACCAACTCCATCTCTCCCACCGCCGTGGTACGGTTTAAGTATCTCAGCTACGTTGATATCTGCCCTACCGTTAGAGTATACCGAAAACCGATAGGCTTGAATTTTAGCTATCCATGCATACAGAATTAACAGGGCGGTGTCGGCCTCCGAACCATTAAAGAACAAAGAAGAGAATCCTCTAGTGTTAGCTACTGTAGCCGAGTAACCAGCGAAATTGGTTTCGAACATTATTTCAGATTGTGCCGAACCAGACAACTCTTCCTGGTATCGAGCAATTCCTTCTCCTGTATACAACAAATTCTTGACAAACAAATTTTTCTCTATGCTGCCAGCAGATAGGACGGAATCCCAGAATACTTGATTTTTTGGTATTGGTCTTAGGTCTAAAGAACGGCAGGCATAATCGAACTCAAGAACGCCGGGATGCTCTATCTTCCACAGATCAAAATTAGATATTAATTCGAGGGCTGGGGGTATAGGTTGGTCCTTATAATAATAGTCCCAGCATAGGATACATCCCGCTCGATCAGTGTCGATTATACGGGTACCTTTTGGGTGAAAGTCTTTCGCATCTTCATCCCAATCCCTAACATGATGATCTATCCAAGTGAAGTCATAGTTATCATTTAGATACTTCATTTGCTCAAAAGGCATAGAAATATCAACCATTATAACTTCCTCATCTTTGCGCAATCGTCCTAAATCAAATTTACCATTGTAAGAGTAAGGTATTGTATATGCTTCATTATTGAATGCTTTATTGACAACGGCAGCCGACGCCATACCATCGTGGCAACCAGAGTGATAAATTATCGCAGTCATACGACGCTCCTTTTAGTGGGTTAGTGATATTATATAGTATTAGCTGATTGAGTAAAAGATAATTTAATCAATGCCGGCCATATCAAAAAAATAATATATACATAAGACTGGCATGACCAATTGGTCATGCCAGTCCCAGGACTGAAATAGAACTGGTTAGATTGGGTACCTACTGCTGCGGTCCGATAATTTGTGTATTTTTAGTATTACCGTCATCTTCAATTTCTGAAAGGACCAGGATGGCGGTGCGTGGATCGTACCCGTTCCTTTCCATAAGAGATATTCTCCATTGGACGTCTTTTGGAGGTGGTTCCTTACCGCAATAAATAGATCTAAGCTTTATAATATCGACCATTGTGGGTAAAAAGCCTCGGTTCACCTCTCTTCCATAATCAATGGTCTTGTTCCCATTAGTAGAGCCTATCCAGGGTTCGTACGCCATTAGGGATTCTGGTTCGAAGATGTGTTTATCTAGAGAGTATAGATAGTGTGTTTTTGGTAGGGCTGTGAGTTGGTCCACCAACCCCGCTTCCACGTTCTTGTATAGGATAGATAAGTTCGCGTCTTCCCTTTGGTGCTCATGAGCTAAACCCAATTTATGCCCGAGTTCATGGGCGATCACGTAGATCTTCCACTTATTCTGTTCAATGAAAACCGCATCCGAAGCATAAAACTTTTTTGCATCAGAAACCACCGATTGGGTTATACTAACTGCATTGGGCATATTTCTATAAACTCCTATTCCGGAATAGGAACGGCCATCCGGGTCGTCAACCATTTTCATATAAATGAATTCATCCTCTGATAGATTATGCATGGTCTCAGAAGAAATTGAAGTAAAGGTAAGACACTCAATATTTTTATCGTAATGCGAGAACACTAGATTGATGAGCCGTGCCCCGGCCTCCGAAAACATAGGGTCGATGTAGTAGTATATGTTGTCGCCGGGCCATTTTTCATAATATGGTAATAGTCGTGTTCTATCCCGCAACTCTACATATTTCGTCCGATACTCCTCCTTTTTCTTGACACTCTCATCTAACGCAGCAGAGTAAAAGGTTTTAAACTTGGTAACGGTGACGTTTAAATTTTCCATTTGCTCCTGCAGTGATACCACTCCCGCCTGCTGATAATACAGCTTGTTTACTTTGCGATCCATGCTATTAAACTTCGCGTAGTCCTCAATGGCACCATTATAAACCATAGGAACGAAGTTTATTGCACTGTAAAACACAGTAACAACTAAGACCAGACAAACTAAACTACCAATTCGAAGAGACCAATTACTGCTTTTCTGTTCCTTACTCTTTTTCGATTTCTTAGAAAGGTTAGATAATTCATCTTTGTATGGTGCCTCCGCATCAAACCAATTAATTAAGCGAAAACTATCCCACTCTGTCGGTATAGGTAATATGTTATCCTTCCTCATTGATATAATCGTAAATAGCTTATGACTATGGGCAATTGCGTACTGAACAGAAAAAGCTTCAATCGGCGCTCCTCTAGCTTTCAACACGGACGCGTAATTCGGATATAATAGCCTAAGATCCTGTTTCCGTAGCGCATAATCAATTCGACCAAGCTCTCGCGTGAGTATATTACTGAACCGTTCGAGACCATCTTCCCCCCTCCAATATAGTAAAACACTGGTTATGTTGGCCTGGGTACCTTCTTGTACAAAGCAGCCCACCGACCTACTTCCAAAATTAGTCAGATCATTGTATCTGCAGGGCAGGCTTTCCTCCGCGAGCTCAGTGTTAATGTGTACCTCTAAGTTAACGTACTCCTCAAATTCTGTTTGATAAAATAACGTGTTGGCGATGAAATATAAAACAGCATTTGCGATCCTAAATTTATTCGGGGTTTTATCGATTTCATTTTCATCGGATGGTTGGAATCTATCAAAGATAACTGTTATAGCGTAGTCGTCCGTTGCCAATACTCCGATTACTCCACCGTTCTTAGTGATAGATAGCTTTTTGGTATCCTCATAGTTAACTAATTCTGTTCCCATAATTCCTCCTCCTCCCCCATGTGGTAATTTTTAATAGATTAGTAATTGCCATATTCGCAGTAGTAATATATACATAACCAAAATTGAAGATGAAAAAAAAATCCTCGTGCAGGTACGGTAGCCTCGGCTACCGTACCTGCATATATAGATGAAAGCCTGATGGACTGTGGTAACTTAAAAAAATACGGCTATGGAAGTGTGGCGTACCACACTTCCATATTAGCAGCAGTTCTGATTAATGCCTTGTTGCCTTAGGCGTTTCTTTAGTAGTTTTGTTTGCGACTTTGGATCGGGTGCTTCGTCGAGGCTTCGTTGTCTTAGGTGTTTCTTTAGTATCTTTTGCCGATGGGGATGCGGGACTTCGTCGGAACTTCCCTTCTTTTTTAGGTTCAACTTCCTGCTGAGATTTGTTCAAGTCCCTTCTACTCATAAAGACCGGAGTTCTGACCTCAGTTGCCTCCTTACCGCCAGGACCTGCAGATTTAAACAGTTCTATGTCCTGGTCATCAAAAAGTCCACCACTAAGGAGTTCCATCATAGGCTGCAAGCCTATGATCAATTTTGAAAATTTTTCTAACATTGACGGTTTAATTTCTATGCCGAACGTCATCGCGTAAGATCTTTCATCAGAACCAATTTCGGCTGGCACGTGCTCATCGACCGAGAGCTTGAATGCATCGGCAGTTTCTGGGCTATACGCTCGAATAGTTTTAATAAATGTTTCAACTGCTTCCTCGGTGGCGGTAACATTGTACGTGTAAGTTAACTTGATCATGACCCTCGTCTCCTATTTAAAGTATTAATAGATATAGTACAACTAAGTATTTGCTGCGATTCATGATAGTAATATATACTTTAAATTTAATGGATACAGGTATCCGTACTATTGAACCTTAAAGTTTAGATCTTCTTGCATGTTTGGAGTTGCTAGAATAAAATCATGCCCATCGGAGTTTCTTGTTCCAGACGGTACGATAGCTTTTGCCATGGAAGAAAAATTTATGGAAAAGTTTGGTGCAACCATCTTCTCTATGGTAAAGTCAAACTCATACCCCACGGACAAGGAATCAGCTATATACTTACATATACCTCCTGCCATAGGGATCTCTTTAATAGATCCTATTAGTACGCCAATACCGGCGATGTTAAATTCTTCCAGTCCTGTTACATACAGTAACTCCCCAGCATCTGGTATAGTGCATTGCTCAATTGTATACCTGAGCTCTAGAGCGGAGTTAGTTTTAGATTCTTCCTGCAGCGCCCGCAAATAAGTGGCAACTGGTGTAACAAGCTCTCTCAGCTTAGTGGCAGGCGGGAGGATGGTCGACATCAAATTTTTAGTATTTCCATTGCTGGCCATATCTATTATGGCCTCATACCCTTCGAGTAGTACCTCAAGGTTTATCCGTTCCATCCGGTAATTAACTTCAATCTCAAATACGGAAGTTCCAGAACGACCGTAGAGACGCTCGAATATTTCGAGCGTCTCCCTATCGTGGCACGCAGCAACGGTACAGGTATACGGAGAGCTTATACAGCTTAATTCTGGTATCTTTCCTCGACACTCTATCCCGCCTAATAAGGAAGTTAGTATGTGTACGGCATGGCGATATTGCGGGATAGAATTAACTTTTATTACGAAGTCAGGACGATCGTTTATTCGCGCAACGCCCAAAGAATGCACTATAGCAACTTTGTCCCCACCACTGTCTACTATGGAGGTCACTGTTACTGGAGACTTCTCCTCGATAACACGGTCTAAGACATTCCTTAAAGCAGTAAGATCTTTTTTATCATCTACGATGTAAGCTATGTTAGATACTTCGCGCGAAATAGTCATTTATCCTGTCTCCTATTTTTATATATTAATTCCTTTCCAATTCAAAGATATCTTGATCAAATGGGGTAGCGCCATAGAACATACCTTCCATATTAGTAACATTACTAACATCCCAACTGGATAAGTCTTGATCGAAAGATAGGGCATTGTAGAACATACCACTCATGTCGGTAACACTACTCACGTCCCATGTAGAGATGTCCTGATTAAAGGATAGGGTATCGAAGAACACACCATTCATGGCAGCGACATTACTGACATCCCAGTTAGAGATATCTTGGTTGAAAGATAAATCGCCACAGAACATATGATTCATATCTGTAACACTGCTAACGTCCCACTGGGAGATATCTCGATTGAAGACGGTAGCTCCATAGAACATACTACCCATATCAATGACATTACTTACGTCCCATGTAGAGATGTCCTGATCGAAGGATACAGCTCCTGCGAACATATGATTCATATCAATAACACTGCTAACATCCCATTTAGATAAGTCTTGGTTAAAAGATAACGCTCGTGTGAACGCACATCGCATCTGGATAACATTACTTACGTCCCAGTTAGATATATCCTGGTTAAAAGATCTTGCGTTATAAAACATATAACGTATATCGATAACATTGCTTATATCCCAGTTGGATAAATCATGATTAAAGGATGCGGCATCCAAAAACATACCACTGATGTCAGTGATGTTAGATAGATCAGGGGTATCCTCCGCGCTGAACCCTTTTAATTTTTTACAATACGCAAACTGATATCCGTTATTATGCAGTTTTACATTACCCCATTGTAAGACATCCACTAAATAGAAACCATCCTCGCGGCACTGGGTAAACCCAAAACCTTCTATGATACCAAGTATAGTTATTACGTGGGTATTATTCCCATCGTCATAACTATGGGCAACCTTATCTTGATCGGGTGTGATATATTCTGTAATGCCGTCTCCCCAATCTACGATGAAATTATAAGTTTCGTTCTTGTCTAATGGCAGTTTGATCCGCCTACCTTCCCATTCCGTTATAAAGGACTGCTGGAATATTTCGGTGGTCCCTACTGCGGCACTCTTATTTATTTCCATGGTATCCTCCTAGCTAATTTAGTTTATTAAAGTAACCCCACTGTGATACAATAATATATACCTTAGGTACCATTGAAAAAATTACAACAAGCCCTGCTGGTAGCGCGTACAAATAAATCGTTTTATTATGTCTCCGTGACAAGGCTTGGGGGCACAAAAACACCCAAGCTTTACATCCTCTCCGCGTTTAAGTATATCCAGAATTCGGTTGAGTGCCGCCATAACAGCCGGATCCTTCTCCCTAATTTTTTCAATTAGCCATGGTTCAAACAGTTCAAGTACTCTTGCCCTTTCTTCATCAGAATTGTTTTTCATTAGGTAAGGGTTTCCCAACGGGGAGCCTCTGCCTATGTAGATATAGTTTGATTCCTTATACTTGTTCACGACTATTATCTTACCCATCGTGGCTGCTGGATACGGCGTTTCTTTTTCCATGGATTATTCTATAACCTCCGTACAGATGTGTATTTTTCTAAAAGAATGATGGCGGTTGCATCACAGAGTACTGCAGCTGCAGTACTCTGTGATGCAAAGCTGCCCATCTCGCTATGCGTCGGTTGGGGTTATGGTCCCCTTATGGTTTTTTCGGCTCGTACATAAAATCTTTAATCGGATCATGCAACGTAGCTGGTAGGTTTTCTATTATAGCTCGGTACCCCATTTCCGGTACCTTTGTAAGTAAGCTTAATGTTCCACCCACAAACATTGCTAATGCTTCCGGATGCTTTAGTTGAGGCTCGCTTGTGATCCAACAAAGCCACGCTAGGTCGTGGCCATGATGTATCGAAGGTAGGTATTCATTTGATTGCATATTCGTCGCATTAACTATCGGATTTAGTACCTCCAGTAACTGGTGGAACAGCCCTTCTTTATAAATATTTTCTAGACGAATGGATACCCATTTGTTGGTGTAGGTTCTTGCTTCACGTAGTGCATGGTAGTATGTTTGACGATCTAATAATTCAAGTAGTTCATTCTCCAAGAGTTTTCGTAGAGCAATATCAGGCACACTAGTGTAACGCTTATCCGAATGGGTTAAATAAATCTTAAGTATGGCCCATAAAAGCGTGACAGCCAGATTAGCCTTTATTTCCTTACGCATCTGTGTCTGCTCCTCCGGCGCTTGACATTGAGACTTCGTTGGATTTTTTAACCCTTCAACCATTACCATAGCACTTTGTATTAATGCGTTTTCGTTACTCTGTTCTGCGCGCACCAAACTCGATACACGGCAAGACGTAACTACCGAAGCCGACGCTAACGGTTCAGTTGTCTCTATTAATCTTTCTAAAAGTACTACGGGCGCTATGCCCCTTGGATCCTCAAGAACCTCATGGATAAGGTCTCGTAAGTTATCGTCAGTAACTAATTTGCTTGACGGCAGAGAGGAGAACTCCTTTTCGCGTTCGTCCATTGACATGGCATGTTGGTTATAAATATCCCTGGCCCTCATGTTCGCTTCTTCTATCCAATCCGGCGGGACAAAGCCTTTGGATTTTGTCCCGCTCCCCATTCGGCAAGAATCGATTTTAACTTTTTGATAATGCCTTTTATTTGGGGTTTGTTTGTATGATCCTTGTGCGTCATCATTATTGTCGTGCATTAATAGTTCCTTTCTGCATAGTTTATAGTTATTGTGTTTCTTTTATTCTACAAGTTCACGAAGTTCACAGACAAATCGCCGATATTGGACAGGCGGTAGTCTGTCGAGAAAATACAGTATCAATCCCATAATTGTTAGAAGTCTGTCTTCCGTATCACTATCACTAGACGGAACTGACTCAATAGCATGGCGCAACCGGAGCAATATCAGACGTGCTTGGTAGTGAGTGGGATTGGTTACCCTTGTTCCCATGTATGCAGACGTGTCTAGGATGGACAGCACCTGTTGGATCGTCCCACAATGATAACTGCGGTCCACAAGGACAAATAAATTTGTTTGAGCGTATGCCATCGCTCGAAGTATGGCGTGATAACAATCCATAGGATCCATCAATCCTATCAACTCCTCAGTAAAAAGTTCGGTCAGTGCGGAGATTCCGTCCTTATCTTCCCGCCATGGATTGCCTGTCCAGTTGATACGCATCCCGCACAAAAGTAATAATGCATAATCTGCGTCCACTGCCTGGCTTTGCGATAGTTCAAGGGTACTTTTAAACAGCTTGTCCCGCATATGGTGAAGCTCTGCAAGTCTAACGAAGGTGACGGCCTGAGTACTCGCCAATGGAGTAACTACTCCTATCAATTCCTCAACAAGATTTACATAAATGTTGGCAGCCTCCGGGTCCATTGAGATCTTAATAAAAAGACACCTAAGATCCTCATTACTCATGTTTGTAGCTGGGCGATAAGTTCGATTCCTCATTTCTGTAGCTATACCCCCGGCCGTCCGCCTGCAAAGGGTTTCATAAGCTTCTCTCGCATCTGTATCGTTCGGCCAATCGTTATTATCATACATTTGTGGTCTTCTCCCTCAGTTAAGTTATAGTAGATACTTAATAAAAATTTTTAGTCCGTGCTTCTTCGCCAGGTCGATCATATGAGACGTTCCTTTGCTCTTCCCGTCCCATAACGCAACGAGCGCCTCTGCGGCTTCAGCCATTTGCGCGTTGCGTTTGTACCCAGCGGACTTACCGTATTTGTCCCACTTGGCTGGGTACTTCTCAAGAGGAACATTGTTGGCAATAGCCCATTGTTCCCCTAACTTATCTGCACCCTTTGCTGTACCGCTTATTATCGCAGTCGGAACCCAATCAATTTGCTGTAAGGCGCTTACTAGATGATAGGGCTCCACACCCTCCCTACTTCCGGCAATGATCGTTCTCATTTTTCTGTTTCCTCATTCGGGAATTGTATTACGTTTTCAGTTTGTTCCGTTTTGTTGGTAGAATAAGGTTCGTGAGAAAACCCGATCTCTTTCATCAAAGATAACGTCTCCCCAACCGCTCCACAGGCAGCCTCTAATATTTTGGGCGCAGTTATTGTTTGCTGGTCCATGACTGTCCCCAAGTACATATCCATCGCTTCGTCTCCAACATGCTTCATGAGTTGGTTTAATCGCACAGCAACATCCTTGATAATTTTTGCTTCGTACAATAGCGCAGCAGTTTCTGCCATGAGGTCAACGTAACCAGATTTGAGTGCTATCGATTCACGGTTTTTAAGTGTATTTGTAATATCTGCCAGTTCTTTAATATGCACGTCGTCCATCATAACTACTCCCTTTGTAGGTTATTCTATTTGATATTAGTCCATTGTCATAAATAATCTTAATGTAGCACATCAGGCACGTTTACCGAAAATGAGTCAATATAAAATAATTTATCATACCCTCCCAAGAGTTCGAGCACCTGCTCACTGCCAGGTCTAAACCTAAAGCCTCTATTATTAGTTAAAAATACTCGTTCGTCCTTATCAAAGTTAACATGAAGTCCGAGCAGAGTACCAAAGATAATGAATGTCAGGCAGTGAGCCGCAAACAGTAGCTCTCGTGTATTGCGGACATTAATTGCAACGTCGGCCGTCATCGCCAGAGATTTCATCCCTATGCTTCGGATTACAAAGTCTTCGCCGTACTCATCGTCACTAATGTCGGTTACCCGAAGCCCAGCGTCTGTATAGCAACTATCGGATAGTCCCGAAAGCAACCGGTATTGGAGGTGCTCGTTAAAATTATTTATAAAATAAAGCACGTATTGCTCGAAGTTGGCTGGTTGTCCTGGGTCTGGACTATACTGCTTCATGATGTGCTTAACTTTGCTAAGACACCGTTTGGAAAAAGTGATAAGCCCAGTCTCGTTGTACAAATCCGGGACTATATTCATTACTTCTACTGGAGGAGTTTCCAATTCATCATATAACGCACTAAGGAGTGAGGGATTGATGATCTTCTCGAACGTTACCGGATAGTATAAATTATTATTTTTAGAGACAACATCTTGAATCTCCATAGCTTGCGGGTCGCTGTGTAGACAGGACAGTATAAGTTGCTTAACCACGTACAAACCATATCTTACCCCCATTGCCCCGGCGTAACCCATGACTATTTCTGGCCATCCATGTTGGGTTAATCCGGCAGTACAGAGTATGCCCATTTCTTCGCCATTGATGGTGTATTGATCAGTTACTACAGCAACGTTATTTTCGGTAACCATGCAATGCTGCATGGTATCAGGACTGTGCTGGTATCGTTGTTGGATAGTTATCTTGCTTCTTTTCTGAGTTATATCGGGCATAGCTTTCCTCCCTTATGCGCGTTTGCTCTTGTACTTAGTCGATGGACGCGATTCAGCAACGGTAGACAGCTCGTCCATTTTCTGGGAAAGCCACAAAAATCTCTCTGTGTTTACTTGCTCGCTCGCTTCTAATCTATCTAGCTGCTCGCTTATAGCCGTCGTTGCCATTATAACCACATCTGATTGCTCTTTGTTGGAGGTAGCTATAAATGTTTGTATGTCTCTACTAAGGCTCCTCAATGAGTCAGAGTTGGACGGAATATCCTCAGCTATATCGTCATAGTCTTCGTCCTCTAGTTCTGTATCCATGTCGTCGCCCAAAGCATTAACAATCTCGTCCTGGGTCTCATCCTCCGCAGAAGAATCAATAGAAATGTCTGGCTTAAGCCAGACATCACCGCGACTGAAGACTGCAGAATCATCCATCATAAAACACCGTTTAAAACCAGACAGATGTAGCTGAGTGAAGAAAGTATCAAACGGATCTTCAAGCTCGGCGTAACCGGCTACCTCCCCGTTCGCCAATCTGTAACAAATAATACTAAATATTCCAGCCGCTACCTTCACGTCCTCTATTGATTTCATTGATATGTGCAGCTGACGGGTCATGCGATCCGGTAGCACTGGAGATTCAGTGGGCTCTTCTATCAAACTGGCTACACATGCATAGTTCAGCTTCACGGGTAGAATCCGGAACTTTCTTCGAATATCCAACTCATCTATCATTTCTTGCATACTAATTTCAAGAGTATCGACTAATTCCGCATATCCATCCATTGGAGATTTATCGCCAGTGCTCTTTATAATAGCTTGGGCACGAGATATCAGAAGGTAGCCCGCTATGTAAGCGTCAAAAGCACTGTATATGAGGCCCGGCCCTAAGGCATTTATTGTAGTTACTTTGTTTTTATTATCCTCGGTCTTCATTAAGTTTTCCTCCTCTAAAATTTGGAGCTCTTTCTCCACAGAGAGGGCAATAGTTTACTCTAACGGAAGACGTACCGTTACCCATCCAGAAACTTCCATCGTCACACTCATAGCAGGTATATGCCGGTATCGCTGGTATCATCGGTCTCATCGATCCAGATATTTCAGGGGTGTAAATGTTGCAACAATGTACCATTTTATCAATCCTCCTCATTCGGAACAAAATTAGGAAACAGGGCATGATCGACTTTTACATCAGTCCCTTTGGTCAGTTCCTTGAATGCCAGAACGGTTTTTCCCGCACTATCCATTGCTTGATGCAGTGCCGAGATAGAACTTTCGAAAGTTTGCTTAAACTCTTCTTTGTTAGAAAAACCATCCGTCGGCGCGTTTACTTTCACGGAATCCTTGCTAATTGTAATATCAAATGATTTTGGAAAATCTTGAAGAGATCCTCCGGCATCATCGTTGTTTCCTAGATTCTCTACAATAGTTTTTATTTCTTTGGCGAGCTCTTTTCTGCCGATATCGAACTTGGTTTTTGTAGACATCCTATACCCCGCTTTAAGTACGTATATTATTAAATTTTATGCTCGTGGCCATCCGCGACCACTACAAGTATCACAGCTTACGTAGACGATGACCTCGTCCAGCGTTCCTCCGCCCTCGCCCTTTCTGTTGCAAGTTGGGCATTCTTTTCTTATACCACTTTGCATCTTTTCGTGATGATCAGCCTTCTCAGATGTATCATGTATCTTACCATCATTAGTTTTATATTTCGTGACAACAACTCCGATTTTTTTCATATCTTAGTTATCCTCTTATTCTTTTAACGATTTGACTTCAGCAGACAGATCTTTTATGATCTGCAAGAGCTCCAGAATTTTTTCCGTATGTAGCATTGCGCTCTCTTCTAAATGATCCAATTTGTCGCCCAATCCAGTAGTCATTTTTTGCCACGCAGCTGTTTGAACATTCGCAGCCTTCACGCATTCTACAACGTCCGTCGTTATATCATCGAGCGTCGTGACTACTTTTAGTCTTTGAGTCGGCGGAGCAGTTCCAGCCTTCACGCATGCTACAACTTCAGCGACAGCATGAGTGAGATCGCTTGCATCAAATGGGACACCCGCCGTTGTATCGGAACCTTCGTTCGAAACAAAATCAAGAAACGGGGTATGATCGAAGGTCATACCGGTCTTTTCAGTGATCCCCTCTATTATTTTTTCAAACGCCAGGAAAGTTCTTCCCGCACTATCCATTACCTGGTGTAGTGCGTGGATCGTATCCTCGAGCGTATCTCTAAATTCTTCTATACTAGGGAAGTCGGCTTTCTTTACGGTTACCTGCATAGTGCCATCCTTAAGTGTAACACCTACCCATTTTGGAAAGTGATATAAAAACTCTCCATGGGTTTTAGAAAACAATGAGATGTCTCCGCCTACGTCGTTCTTTTCTAAAATAGTTTCTATTTCTTTTATAACCTTCTTTAGCTTCGGGTCAAACGGTATTTTCTCAGTCATGTAACAGCTCCTTTTTAACTACTAAGGTCGTAGTTGATATAAACGTTATTATGCCGCAACCCCTAAGTATTATACTTAACGAGCGTGCAGTCCTCTCCCTCTAATTCGGTAGAGATTATTTCAGAAATAATTTTCCAGTCACCGCCCGCCAATCCTGCTCCAATTAGGGGAATGCCGAACCTTTTTCCAGAGTAGGCCGCTTTCAGCTTTTTGAATACCTCTCTGATTTCGTTGTAGTCCGCTCTAATTCCAGAACCGCGATAATCGAATTGCGTATAAGCATTTATTATAGTAACCGAACGATCGCCTACAACGCAATCTGCTTTGGTGTAATTTCCAAGTTTAGCCACCTCTCCTTTCTTTGTTGACAGGTCAGCAGCCAACGCCTGAGGAAATACCAACGCAATGCTCTTTGCAAGTCCTGCGCCCATTGTACAAAAACAGTTACAACCATGCACGATAACGTCAAATTCGCCGTCGAGGAGTAACACTATTAGATCGCCATTCGTTGTCTTCATCTATTCTCCTAGATTAATCGCTTAACGACGGTAGCTGTAAGCGCTCTAAAAACTTTTTAGTATTCTCAACTCCAAGAAAAAGTTCTAACCAATCATAAGTTGTTACAAGTATTGGCTCGGGCACTGGTCGGTGCTGGAACATATCATCCTCTAACGTGAGTAAGGTGTCATGTGTGAGAAATAGCGCCATCCCAAGTCTATACAGTTGCGATGATTGGATATTGGTAAGTAGGGGAGCAGTCTCAGCGTCCCTTGTTTTTAACATGTAGCCCATATGGGCTACAAAGCTACCCGCGATAATACTTGTGGTTTTGTGTATTGGATCATCGGTCGGTCGGGGCATGTCAATACAAGCCTTAGCCATGTTTACCACGCGCCATCCCTTACCGTGCTCGGTCGTAGAGTCTGACGAGTCCAGATCAAACTCTAACGAATTCTCAATTAGTATATCAACATAGTCCCGCTCGTCGTCTGGTAGTCTTGAAACCACAAATTCTACGGCCTCGCCAATGCGGTTATGTTCAGATAGTATATTTATTACTATCTTTAAAAAATCAATATAGTTATTCTTATTACTCAGCGCTTCGATAAATTTGGCTTTCATCCTAAATCTCCAATGTTTCGTTTGCAGGTAGTGTTTGTTACACTACCTGCAAGGTGGTTATTGTTCCAATAGATCTGGGCTTCCGATCGTCCGTCCGTGGAGTCTATCCGTTATATTGTTTGATTTGATGTATTCATGCTACCCACCTTTAATTCCTTAAGTAGGGGTTGTATAATTGACAGTGACGAGAACGAGAGTGTCGCATTGCTTTCTTACACTCTCATCGTTATAAATACCCTTTGGTATATCTGTAGGTTCGAAATTGAGCGTCGTGCGTTCGTCCACCATTTTTTCTTTAGTGTAGTCGAACACATACCCTAGCGAGATGTGGTTGAACGTAAACATAAGCACCGCGACCGCTTCGATTAACTCTTCTCTATTGCTTATGGGCACGCCTACCAGCACAGGGGATAAAATATCTTCTGGGTTAAAGAGTGTCAGTAGCTCTCCGGTGTCTATCGAGGCATGGCCCAATCTAAGATTTGGTAAATCTAAGGTCTTGTCCGATAGTTCTTGTAACGCTTGCGCCATATTCTTTATGTCGGCTACTAAAGCATCATAAGTTAGTGGCGCGCCCGTGTCGCGAAAGGAAAAGGTACCTAGCATTGAAGCTGCCCGACCGCCCCGCATAAAGGCAACTAACCCCGAATCAATAACTTTATCCGACTCGTAATCTACTACTATCTCCGTCCCAAACGAAGATTGCTGCATTGATAATTTGTAGGGGGAAGGAAGGTCCTCTAGATCGGGCATATCCTCCTCCTTGGCTATCATGCCAAGTAAAGCATCAAATAATTTCACTGCATGCTTTACTTGAATCATAGAGGAAGTTGCTATAACTATGGTTGGGTAATGAGGAAGGTTTGTATTCAACCTTACAAATTCAGTACCGTGTATGATATCCATAGTGTAGTCAATTGCTCCTATTCCGTCCCATAGCCATTTTTGATTGATTGGAACTATCAAGTCTTTTATTGCTGTTTCGTCCAATTGTTAATCCTCCATGTCGTTTATAGTTCGCTGTACGTGTTCCATTACTGACCGACCAGCAATAGCCTCTAATGACTTTTTATACAGCGCTAAAGGCATGTGTGTCAAATGACCTACGATCGTAACAAAATTGTGCCGTGGGGCACCATCCAAGGATTGCAGGGCGGTAATAATTTTGTCCAGTTTTTCTCGGCGCTTTCGGCTACACGGAAACCCCGTCAATCCTGTTGTTATGTCGGAGATAAAGGCATTAAATTGTTCACTAAATTTCTCTTTTGCCTTACGCTCCCAATAGAGAAAGGTCGCGTGGAGGTATTCGTAGTATTCTATTGTATTGCTATGGAATTTTATATCGCGTATTGCCTCTCGCATGACCTTATCGTACTGTAGAGGAAGCAAATAAACAAGCATCACATCCTTCATAAGTTTGAACACTTCATGGGATTGTGTCGCCTTTCCGCGTATCCCAAAGGCTGCGTATGCCGAGCTTTTGCGTATTTCCGCGTGCCATGACTGCGTTAGCATCATAAGCGCTATATCGCTCTTAATGGTTAGATTTTGACTATCTCTAATTTTCTTTACGCTATCCACCTCTGCATTACGGGATAAAAACTCGTTGAAGCTTTTCGGGTCCAGTAGTAAGTCGTTTAATTCTTGTACTTTAACTGCGGTCGCGTCACATAAATCACCGCCTCCGATGGAGCCGTGCAGTCTATACAGCCTGCACTTCGTAACTACTACCGCACTGGCGGCTCCTTCCACCGCATCAATTAAGTCACTAAATACATAATGATAAAGGGGGTCGGCGATAATTTTCTTTATGGTATCTAAAATAACATTTACGGGGATCGTCTGTTCCGTTCTTTGGGTTGTTTCGTTCATGTCTTATCCTCACTTTTATCTGCGTTAACACTTACCACACATGCGTTGATCCTTATTTCTTGTGCCCGACGGAGGAGTGCCTTCGATAATGCTTCTGCGTCGTCCGGACACAGTGCCATCCATGCCACTGGTGTCCCGAAGTCTATGATAACCTTTCCACTATCAGAGTTTGCCTCCACTCGCATTCGCAACTCTCCTTCGTCGCTCTCGTTTAATTTACCTTGTGGGTATTTCCCCGTTGCTCCTAGTTTGTCCATAAGAAATCCTTTAGTTATTGTTTGTTACATATGGGTAATCGATATATAGATATTGTATCCCACCAACTTCACCCAGATGCAATTTTGAAGCTAATGCACCCTTCGTAAGATCCAGTATGGAGTCATGTCCCTCAACCTCCATCGCTGCCAATGTACTATCAAGAATCTGCAGCGCTATCTTGGTTGTCTCCATTGAAGTAACCGGTATGCGTAGCTCGGGGCAGTCTTTAAATTTTTGGTATACTACTCGGAGGAACCCACCTGTGAGGTCATTCGTCACATAATCGATTGATAGCCCTCCCTTTGCATATTTGGATAACATAGGCCTGACTATTGAGCCCAGTTCTGTCAGTGCAGGCGACGGGAATCCGTGCACAATCGCCGTATCCTTCGGTAACGAGGTCGGTAAGTTAAAGGGATTCTCTTGTTGTTCGTTATTTTTCGTAATACCCATTTTAAATTTCCTTATATAGTTTGACTAACTCAAAGTTTTCGTTACAATGACCCAGGGCATGACCCTGCGGTCATGCCCTGGGTCATGAGATAATTTTCAGTTTAGCTTTTAATTTTTTGATAAGGTCTTCCGACGCGTCTCAATTTCAATTCTTTATAGCGCGAACGGAGTCGCTCCTCCAATTCCTTGTCGGCAAGTTCCTCCTCCCGCAATACTTTAAGAATGAGTTCTTTTTGAATTGAGTCCATCACGTGGGTATCCTTTATCGATAAATTTGTATTTAACAGTGTGGATAGGGACTACCGCCTATGGATGGCACGTTCCGTCCCTACCCACGGGAGAATTGCTTATAGAATAAGACCGGAAGCTGCCTTCTTTCCACCGATCTTATCAATCTTAGATAGCCCTTCATTCTGCGCATGGGTGAGACTATCGAACCGAGTTGCTGCCAGCATGATCTCTTCGATCGCCATGACATTTAAGTCCAAGCCATTTACCGCAGTGAACGTTTTGTCTTGTTCCGACAATCCGATATATGCCACATTAGCATTTACCGCCACCGCCGTTCCGCCAGCATTAATCGCGAGAGAACTGAACACTGGGGTACTGCTCTCTATCGATGTTTGAATTTCTCCAGGAAGATCTCCAACCAAATCAGAAGAGGTAATATCAAATGTGTAACATCCAGCAGTTGCTTGATCGATCCGTAATGGATTAACAAAGTTGAGTTTATCCGACAGATCTAACTCGGCAATAGATGGGTCGATCAATGCTTCGAGTATGGTTCTGAGTTTAACCATAATACTTGAGTCTACGTCTCTTCGGTTACGGACGCCCATATTTGCAAATAACATCAACGGGAAGTACAGTCCGTTTTCTACGGAAAGACTACTTAGCGTCTGTAGAGTGCGGGCACTATTAACTGTATCGAGCTTTGAGCATGAGTCTAGTATACCAATGAGTATAACTGGACAGGCTCGTTCGGCCAGAGCTTTAGCTAACAATGGTGCTATGACCGATCCGCTTCCGCCGGCCATTGAAAAACAAATGATACAAATATCAGGAATTTGTTGGTTGTATTGTAAATACCGGCTACTGATTTCGTCTTGGATTGCATTTGCGTTGGTAGCACGCACCTTGCCACTGCCGTTCTTATCTATGATGAAAGGCTCCTTCCCAATCTCTAGCCCACTCAAATTGGACTCCGATGTGTCCAATGCATCATATTGAATTCTGTGGGTATAGGCAGGGTTAGTATTGATAAACTGTTTGATAATATTGATCCCGGCTCCGCCAGCTCCGATTAACTTTATAACAGGCTGGTCGGAACGGGCAGTCAATTTACTTGGTCGGTTGTCCGACATAACTGCGTCCATAGCTTCGCTTCCATTCACCGTAGCACCTAAATTCTCATTACGAGTAGATTTTTCGTTCATTTCAATTCTCCCAATTTAAGAGTGACTAATTAATATTCCATTATAATAAAATATAACTAAATGGTGTTTCTGTCACAAATGTCCATAGCATCTGTGCCAAACAGTCGCAAAGAGCGACTACCAAAATAATAATATATACTTATAGACCCCATGGAATAATACCACGGGGTCTACCAGCTTACTCGTC
>Ga0233414_10000196_pt1 | contig 26314 bp, 3 predicted proteins | sample Na_anoxic_10_MG_FD_189020 | JGI IMG/M metagenome (GOLD analysis project Ga0233414, IMG submission 189020) | Seawater microbial communities from Saanich Inlet, British Columbia, Canada - Na_anoxic_10_MG | ecosystem: Environmental > Aquatic > Marine > Inlet | place: Canada: British Columbia... | reverse complement strand
AAGTAATCTGTTATCGGTTAACATGTTACCTGTAAAGGCTGAGTAATCTTGAGGTACATCATACAACTCTCTTACCATCTCTAACTTAGTTGTTAGTTCATGTGAGTGCGCTCCCATATCCTTAAGACCTTTAATTCCATCAGTGAAGTAAAGTTTCCAAGCTTCTCCAAGATCCTTACTTGTAAAGTAACGACTCTCTCCAGAAGCAGCTAAGAAGTTCATAATCTGACCTTGGATTAAGTTGGCTACTCCACCACCCCAGTTTAGACCTAAGAAAGCATTAGAAGTAAAGCCTAAAATCTTCTTACTTAACTTGTTAGCGTTTGCACCAAAGATAGTACCAGCATCTACTTCTTTAATTCCATGTAGACGTTGGTCTAAAACAGAATCAAAAGCAGTCATTAGGTTTTGAGTCTCTCCTTTCTTAGTAAACTTATCTCCTCCTAAATGCTTAAGAATCTTAGTTACACCGTTAGCAGTCTTTTGTACTACTTGACGCTCACTTAAGGCCTCTCTTAGTAAGTATAAGTCTGCTTTAACGTTTGTCTTATTCTGAAAGTTTTGAGAACTGTATGTATTAGCAACTAAAATAGAAGCTAAATCGAAAGACATATCCTCAGGAGTAATACTCTCATTTCTAAAGTGAATAGGAATCATATGTGCTTCCTCTCCTCTCTGACTAGCTATTACGTTCTTAACTTTGTTAAAGATGTTTTCAGACTCTCTAACTTCATCAGGAACAGCTTGTCCATGTAGAGTCTCATCTTTAGACATTCCTAAAGAATCTCTCATATAACGTTTAACAGCTCCTTTGCTGTTGTACATCATATCTTCGTTGAAGCCTTTCACTACCTTCGGTAATTGTATCTTAGTATTAGAAGTTAGTCTAGCACTCTCCGGTATAGCTGCATCATCCTCTTTGATAAAGTTTATCAACTCAGTAAGGTTTTTAGCTTGCTCCTTACTTAAGTTTGTAAACTGAGGGTTCTTAAACTTGTCGTGGGGAACTAAACTATTAGCAGGACCATTAAAGAAGGTTACTTTCCCTTTTTCACTTATTTTATGCTTGTATAACTCTCTCTTAGTTTTACCAACTAAGTGTTTTTTATACTCTTTGTAAACAGTAGTTGTATACGGCTTTTGCTCTTTAGTCGTACGCTCTAAAGTAGTATCTAATATAGCTTTTATATCCTTAGGAGATTTAGCTACTATTAGGTCGTTGATAAGAGTAGGATAAGAGTCTCTGATTAGGTATTTGAATTCCTTATCTCTAAAGACTTTTAACAACTCCTCAGAAGTTATCTTATCTTTATTCTTATCAACTGCATCTTTAGCATCCTTCATCGCTTTTTCTAGTTCTGAATAGCGGTAGTCAGTTACAAGATTTCCAGTAAGTTTGCCATCGCTGCCTAACTCTAAGTAAGGAGCGTAAGCTTTAGCTGGGTTTATCATAGCCGTATCCACACCTCTCATAGTACTAAGTAACTTCGTCAACTTACGTTGTCTTGCTATTGTAGTATCACGTGTAGTTTTATCAGCTCCTTCTAGAAGCTTTACAGCTAGTTGTACTAGGTTATCATCTATGTTTCTACCATCCAAAGCCCAAGCAGATAATAAAGAAATATCTCCTGGAGCTTCTCTTAAGAGTTGTCTAGTGTATGCTATTTGAGCATCTTTAATTTCCTCTCTTCTATCAGCGATGTACTCATTTACAAACTCATTTAGAGACTTATCTTTCGCAGTACTCCCGGTAAGCTTTTGATACTCTAGTTGAGCTTCAAGTTCATATCTGTTTTTTACCTTATTAGAGGCCTTTGCTAAACGAGTAGTTAAGTACTTATTCGCTACAGCTTTATGATTACTCTTTAAAGGGATTAAAGCAGCTTCTAACTTGTTAAGAATTTCAATTACTTCTGGAAGAACCTCATCCTCTAATAGTGTAGGGTCATCTTGTAACTGCTCTTGTACAGATTTGATAATATCAAACGTCTCGATAAACTGTGTTACATCGTAGATAGCCTTTGCATCAAGATTTACCATACTTAAAGGTATATCCTCACGGTTAGCTAAGAACTCAGTAAGTTCCTTATCAGTAGTAATTGTACTTAACGCAGTTTCTATCTTCTCTCTTTCTCTCTTTGTAAAGTTTGATGCTGCTTTAGTAGCATCTTTCTTTAAGTGAGCTAAAATCTTTAAGATTTTTTCCTCTAAAGGTAATGAAGTTTTCTCTCCTGTTTCTGGATCCTTTATCTCAAAAACTCTCTTAGTATGTCTTACACTGTTTAGAAGGCTAGTAGCATTTCCTAACGCTTCTATACTTTCACTCACAAAGTTTATAATTCCTTGAGAAGTTTTAGCCTGCTCTAGCTCGCTAGTTAATCCCGCTATACGAGTATTAAGATTACTAGAAGTACTTGTGTCAGAGTTACGTAATAGTGTATGCGCTTGATTTAGACGTTTTAGAATCTTCTCTGCAACATCCTCGTATACAGCTTTTACCTCTTTTGTGTACTCATAGTCTGACTCCATACGTTGCTCACGTATTCCATCTTCAACAGTAAAAGTCATCTCTTTTGGTTTCCCCGAGATAATCTCCCCAGCTAAGTCTTTAGCTAAGTTTCTAGGATGACCAAATAACTTCTTTATAGCATTAAAGATGTACTCTAAGAACTGCTCCCAAGCAGAAGGGTCTTTTACTTGCTCATACATCTCAGCACCTTCTCTACCTATAGCAGTAGAAAGTACTTCATAAGCTAGATCTTCTCCTGATAACTCAGGGTACTTTTCTTCAACCTCAGACCATAACTTCGTATCTCTCAACTGTTCTATAGCTGCAGCAATACGAGGGTTCTTAAGGCCTCCTAGAGCTTCTATATACACGTGACCAAACTCGTGGATTACTGTATCTTTAGCAACCTTACTTGGGTTGATATATACAACAGATCTTCCATCTTTAGTTCTCACTGCTCCTTTAGTTTTCAACTCAGGATCAAACACAACATCTACTCCAAATACATCAGAGAAACGTACAGCTTTTTCTTTTGCTTTTTCTAAAGTCTCTGCCTCATGGTTACTGAAACGTTGCTCTCTAGCTTCCTCAGTAGAAAGCTCTTTCTTAGGGCCTGCAATACCTTCTCCTTCATAGAAGAATGGGAAAGGTCCGTAATTCTTAATCTCAAAATTAAGATGTGGATGTTTGTAGCTTGTAGTAGGAATAGGTTTAGCAACCCCTCCCATGTTACGTACAGCTCCTGCACCTTTATAGTACACTAAATTCTCTTCATCTGGAGTAATGAACGCAAAATCATCCTTCACACTATCGAAGAACTTATCTGCGAAATCACCAAAGATATCTACTGTTCCGTCAGTCAGTTTTAGCTTTTGAGCTATAAACTTAGTGAAGTCTTCTCCTAGAAGATCATCAGGGATTAAGTTTCCTAAACTGTTGTTGCCGTGTTGGAATCCTGAAGTATGGAAAGTATACTTAGCTAAATCTGTAGCAAAGTCTGCAGTCATTGAATCTCTCACTAACTCTTCCCAAGCTTCAATAATAAGGTTCTCAGCTTCTACGCTTGTAACTCCTCCCTTTTTAACTTCGATAAAGCTAAAAGGAGTAGCCGAACTCTTATTCCCATGTACTGGGTTAAGTAATTCTAATAAGGCGTTACCTTGTAGATGCTTTAAAGCTGGATCAGTTTCTACAGCTGCCTTGATCCTTTGTAGTCGTTTAGCCATAGTATTATTGTTGATAGTAACTTTACCCTCAACAGTATACGAAGCTCTAAACATAGAGTTAAACCCATCTCTCTCGTTTCCAAATTCTCTACCTTGCTGAGTCTTTAGACTAAATAAAGGAAAATCAGAAAGCATATAAGAGTAGAATTCATCTTCTAATTTCTTATAGTGCTTCTCTGTTAGTTCTTTAGGTCTACTTTCTTTACCTAGTAACATAGAGATCTCAGGAGCAAGACCATTCAAGAACTGATTAGAAGATCCAAACGTCTCCCCCATAAGCATCTTAACTGCTAAAGATATAGAGTTTGTATGCTTAGTAGCTAAAGAAGTACCCTCGTAGAAGTTCTCTCTAAAGTTACTTGTTTCACTTACTGCGAAAGAAACTCTAGTTCTCTCTCTAAGTAAAGCATCTATGAAAGATCCTGTAGCTCCATGTGAATCTGCTTTAGTACTCTTGATTTGTTTGTTCAACAACCTAGAGACTTTTTGCATGTGCTCAAAGGTTTCTAAATCAGCAGCAACTTGTACGCTTCTGCCTTCAGCAGTTTCATTAGGAAGTAAAGGCTTATCAGTAAGGTTTTTAAGGTTCTCTTTTACTTTATCCATCAATGCTTTCTCTGTAAGCATAGGTACTTTCTCACCAGCTACAACTAAAGGTGCAGCTGTTTTACCTTCATACAAGTTAGCTACATTGATGTACTCAATGATTGCAGGAGAAGTCATAAAGTCAGCAATAGAAGAAATAGGAACTCCCATTCTAATCATACTAAGTGCAGGCCCTAAAGTAACAGAGTTAATGTTAAGTAAAGAGATGTACGGATCTTTTGCTATATCTAAGTGAGCATTTAAGAAACCACCTAGTATATCTAAGATAGAGTACTTATTATCTGCAGACTTCTCTTCAGCCATGTTAAGTTGTACAGTACCTCCCTCAATACGGATCCCGTTATTTGCATAAGGAAAACGTTGGAAGAAGTCTACAAAAGGATCATTCTCACTTAAGATATGCTCTAAGTGGAAAGGCTTCGTCTTAGCTAACCTAGAACCTTTAATAGCATGTATAGTGTTGTTTGCTATAGCTCCAATACCTTCTTTACCTACAGCAAACTGATTCTTAGTGTCGAACTGATGTTTGTGAGAGAAGAAATGAAGTTGCCCCATACTTCCAGGAATCAAGCCTTTAGATTTTGCTAAATTATTAGCTAACTTCTTCAACCAATCAGAATCAATAGATTTGATTAGCTGCGCAAAAGAGTCTGGAGATAGTAACCTATCTCTGTATGCTTGAAGTAGTAAGTTATCTAAAGCTTGTTTAAAGCCTTTAGTTTTAGTTACATCTTTCTTAGCAGGACCTTCAGTAGCTTCAGAAGTAGAGTTAGTCTTACTTACAAAATCTTTAAAAGCTTGTATATCTTTTTTAGATCCTAACACGTGAGTTTGTGCAGCGTCAAAAGCTACAATAAACTCTAGGGTAGGTTCTTTTTCCTTCTCCCATTGTTGTAAACCTTCTTCAAATTCTTCTTTAGTAATCTCTTTACCATTTTTAGAGTAATACACATCTTCGCTCTCTCCACTCTCATCATAATCGAGCTGATAATTAGCATTTTCCACATAAAAATTACTCCTATTTTGCTGCACTTCGCTCTCGTAAGGAGTCTCTGTTATCAGACCATCGCCTTTAAAATCTTCTTTTTTAACTCCAGAGGCATCTAAAGCACTAATAAAATCAGAATGATTTAATGTAGTAGGATCTTTTAGATCTACAATAGCTTTTACTTTGCGGCCTTCAGAAGTATAGTAATTAGGGTCTTTACTAAAGTAAATACCTTCATCTTTACCGCCTCCTATAGCTTGTACCTCTTGATTTTTAAAACTTTCAAATTCTGCATCAGTTGTATGGTAAACAATATCTTTAACCTTACTTTCGGGGAATACGCTATCTAAGTATTCTGAATATTGTTCAGTTGTACCTATAGAGGCTAACTCAGGTATAACTTTAAATACTTCTGGTACGCCTTCCTTAACTTCAGAAGTAGTTTCAACAGTTGCTGTTTCTTGTGTACCCCCCTTTTTACCTTCTACAATAGAAGCGTATTCTGCAGCCACATCAACATCTGGAGTACCTTCTACCTTATCTGTGATGACTATAGCTTGATGCTTAGGTCTCGTTAGCGCAGTATAGATTGCTCTGTTTTTAGTGATAGAATCTGTAGCACTTACAGATTTAATATCCTTCTCATTGATAATCGCAATGTCGTATGTAGACCCTTGAGATTTGTGAGAAGTAATAGCATACGCATGCTTTACCATCGGGATAGAACTCTGCACAGCAAAGAACTGCTGCCAAGCGTCTCGTTGGTCGTACTTAGGCATCGCTAGAACAGCGTTACGCATATCATTGATAAACCCTTGTACTTTATCTTTCTCTGATGGATGAGGTAAGAATACTTCAACATCTATTTCACCTTCAGCCTCATAAGAAGCGTCTTGCCCTCTCACATCTACAGATATTCCTAAAGCACGGTAAGTTTTTACACCCTCCTCTTTAACGTTTTTAAGACTTACTTCTTCAGCATTATTAAATACTAAATCCTGCCCGTCTGAAGATTTCGTTTTTCCGTTGTTCTGGAACATTACGATCTCTCCTTCTTCAAACGTTTTAGCCTCCTTACCAAATATCTTCTCTCTGATGTAGTTATTGATACTATCTACAGTAGCGTTTCTGTAAGTAACTACTTTTATATGGTTTGTATCTCCGGTCTCTACAGCTTTAGCAAACTCATCTACAATAAACTTATTGATTTTAGTTCCCTCTGCACTTACAGAAGAAGTAAAAGTAAGGCCTTCGCTGTTTGTATAAGCTTCTTTAGGTGCTGGAGAAGCGTTTTGCTCTCCTTGAGTTGAGCTATCCCAGAAGTGGTCAGCGAAAGGAAGTATAGCTGATCCCTCTCCTTGACGTACTCTAGTAACAAGACTAGCTTTGTTAACTCCTTCAAATACAGGAGATAACGCACTCTGTTGTTCTGGAGTACTCGTTTTCTTATCTCTGATAGGAGGAAGTTGTCCAATATCACCTAAGAATAGAACCTTAGTTCCCGGTCTCTTATGCTTCATTATTAACTCTAAAGCTTGTTCAGTAATCATAGAAGCTTCATCTATAACTAAAGTACCTGCTTTATGAATAGGAGCATTCTTAAAAGCGTAACTTTCAGGATCTACTTTAAACTCTCCTGTAACAGGATTCTCAGTAGCTCCTATAAGTCTAGCAATAGATCCGAAATCAGAATCTATGTTAGCTTCTACAAACTTCTTCTCTATTACTTCTACAGCTTTGTTAGAGACAGCTCCAGTAAAGACACCCCCAAAAGGAGCAGCTTGGTTTAGAATCTCTTGAGCTATAGTAGTCTTACCTGTTCCAGCTTTACCTTCAACTACGAAGAACTCTTCAGGGTTACCATTATTTAAGAAGTCTACCGCAGCATCTATCGCTGTCTGCTGTTCTTTATTGTAAGTGATAGAAGAAGTAGGAGTAGAAGATGCAGCCTGCGCTTCGTCTAACCATTCTGCTTCTTTAGGACTCATTAATATTCGTCCTGTTTCCCTGTTAAAGCGTTTCAGATCCTCTAAAGAGTACTCAGCTACATTGAAGTACTCACTTTCAGTAAGTAATTCTGTAAATGACTTCTCTTTATTAGTCTCAAGTACTTTCTTAATATCCTCAACAATCTCTGCTTGCATTACTGATTTTACAGTAACTAACTCAAGTTTCTTAGATTGTGTTAATCTTCCATTCTCATCTAAAGCAAACGTAGTGTTATACACTGCTGCTGGGATATTGATAAACATCTTATCAATATCAAAATCTGATCCTGTTTTAGAAGTAATCTCAGGGTATACGATTACAGTATCTCCCATGTAATCAGGAAGTATACCTACTACTTCTAAAGCATCGGCTGATGCTAAAGCTTGTGTAGGAATACGATACCCTACTACTTGTAGAATCTCAGGAGACTTATTAACTATTTCAGTTAACTTTCTCATACTCATAGACTCCCAACCTGGGATCATCTTGATAGCATTATGCGGTAGTAAAATCTGCCCTGGTTTAACTACTCCATCTACCATTCTAGGAGCAAGTAACCTCAAAGAAGGTGCTTGTCCAGCCCAAATAATATCTGTGTTCCTAAGTAATTCAGCGTTAGCTCCTAAAGCTCCAAAAGAAGCTCCTTGAATAAATGAACCTCCTGTTACTTTAAATTTAGCAGTCTCTCCTGTAATCTTAGAAAGCATCTCTTGGATGATCTTCTTTCTAAATTGAGGGTAAGCATCTAAAGGAGCTCCTCTTTCGATAGAGCGTAGGATGTTCTTATTAGCGTTAGAGCTATCAAACATCTTACTTAAAGCGTCCTTCATTTGAGCAGGATCCATCTTAATGTCTCCTTCAGGAGTAACTGTTAGTCCAAACTCTTTTATAACTTTCTGTAAACCATAGTTAGATAATGCAGAGTGTAAAGTATCTACTAAATCTCTGTACCCAGCAGCATCGTTATCTCCGTATATTCCTTCAGGATTAAGTTCACTAATAATAAAGTTAGCTACCTGAGCTCCTAAAGTAGTCTCTCCTTTCTTCTTATACTTAGAAGCTAGTTCTTGTTGTAGTCTCCAATGTCTGTTCTCCAGAGTTCTTGGTTTCAACTCGTAATCCTTCTCAGAATTTAACATGTCTTCGTAGTCGATAGGATTACTAACTCCTACCTTAACACCTGATTCAAAGATAGCTTCAGATACTCCTTTAGCTTCCATCTTTGCTCTTAAGTCTCCTAATGGAGTTCCTTCTGGATTAATAGTAGGAGTAAGAACCATTTGAGAGTACTTAATGTACGTAGGAACCTCGATTCCATTCTCCATAGCAGTGTTATAGTACTGACCTTTAAGAGGTTGCAAGAACTCAATTCCTGTAACTCTATCCGCTTTGTACTCATTACTCTTAATAACAATCTCTTTTAGAGCTCTATCTGATACTCCTGTGTACTCTGTAGAAGACTCTGCAGTATGTACGGTAATTTTGTTATTGTTTTTTACAGCAGAGTTAGGCTCCATAGTGATGTTTTCAACATCCTCGAAAGTATCCTTCAACTCCTTAGCTAAAGTTTTAATCCCTCCTTTACTGAAAGTAAAGTCTGCAGGCGCTTGTAAATACTCAGAAGCTTCTTTGTAAATACCTTCACCTCTAGATAAACGCTCGAATAAACTTTGATGAGAATCACTCCAGTTATTCAACCCTAGAAGTATATCTCTCCATCTATTCAATGTGATATACCCTTGAGCATCTGCTACGTTTGTTTCCTTATAAGGTCCTAACCAATCTGCAACTTCTTCAGCTGTGTGGCCTAACTCTATTAGTGTTTCTGTATAGTGATCGTAAGTAGACATTTCTCCGTTAGGAGTCATCATCGTTTGCTCTGTTTCAAAATCCTTTATAAATACTACATCGAATGTAGGATCTAAGAAGTTAGGATCTAATCCTGGAGCTTGTATCTCAGGAACACGCTTAGTTAAATCAGCTCCAAAGAAACTAGCGCCATCTCCCTTATTTGGTTTGTAGAACGCAGGATCTCCTGTGAACAACATAGTTGTTTCTATGTTAGCAATAGCAGTGTTTAAAGCAAAGTCTGCTGCTACGGCTTCCCATACAGCTTTCTCACTTACAGGAGCGCCTTTTTGTCCTCTAGCTGCTACTTGATTATAGTAGTAACTATAAATCTTAGCATCTAGAACGTTATTCACATACCCCTTATCAGTGAGAGTGAATACTCCAGCCTCTTGCAAGTTCTTGAACTCATCTTGCACTAAGTCTTTCAGTGTTTCCGTTATGAAGTTCGTCACAATAGGACTCACTTGATTAGACTTTACTACTGAGTACTCTCCAGCAGTCTCTACATAAATAGCTTTAGAAAGTGCAGGGTTCATCGCCTGGACTATTTTTTCTCCTTGTATTTTAGGAACACTAGCTGCAGGGAAAATATGGTGCATAAGAGCTTGACCCTTAGTATGATAGTTAGCTACCTCTACTTTACCTTCTGCGCTTTGCTTTAAAGTATGATCTATACGATCCATTCCAGCTTGGAAGTAATCATAGAATACCTCATGTACTTCTGTACTGAAAGTACCAGCGTGGTATTCAGTATCTAATAACTTGAAACCTTCAAATCCAAAGAGTTCTCCTTTATCTGCAGGAGTTAAAGGTATAGCGATAGACTTTTGATTGTCTCCTTTACGTTGGTTAAGTACTCCTGTTAAGCGAGTAAATACATCATCTAAAGCCTTCAACTTAGTTACTTTCGTACCTGTATCAGAACTCATCTCGTGGATGTTCTTAACACTAAGGATAAGAGTATGCTCTAAGTCTTCTTTTACTTTAGTCCAATCTTCACGACTTCTTGCGTTTTCTAACTGCTTTAAGTAGTAAGATCTACGACTATATAGTGATTGCTTCTTTCTTTCGATCCATAAAGGATTCTCCTTCATTTCTGGGATAGTTTTAGAAAGATGGTTATGCTCACTATATAAGTAATTCATAGTACCATCAGCTCCTAATACCATATCTTCAGAAGAAGGGTTTTCTACTAAGGTCTGTAGTTCAGCTAACTGCTTAAAGATAGGCTCTTGTCTAATTAGAGCGTTCTTCTTTTCAGGGAAGATAAAGTCTTCTCCTTTAGCTGCAGTGTTCTTAGCTTCAGAACTTAAAGTTTTAAGAGCGTTATCCCCTCCAACAACAGAGAAAGCTAACTTATCTACCAACGCCTTTAAAGTCTTAGCATAATTTGTACTCCCGTTAGGAGCTTTATTAGTTTTAGCAGTCTCACTAAATACGTAATGCTCTAACGTTTGTATACGTACATCTACTCCTAATAACTCTAAGAAGTCTTGTACTTTAATAATATCAGGAATTAAATCTATCGTTTCAGAGTTGTGATAGTCTTTATTCTTTAATTTCGTTTTTAGGTCTCCTTGAAGTACAGAAAAGTTCGCTACAACGCTTGTTACTCTAGCATGGTTAAACTCGCCTTCTGCAAATAAAGAATCTTTAAGGTTAGTAAACCAACTATCTCTAAGAACATCTGAGTGCTTTTTAGTACTAGCTGTACTAATCCTTCCCTCTATAGTCTTTGATTTAGTAGCTTCATCGAATCTCTTAGCCGATCCTACTTGCTTAAAGTTATTCTTACGTTTGGAGAATGTACGGTAGAAAGCATTAATAAGAGGTTTGTTAATGTTCTTATCTTGGTTTATACGTTTAAGTACTTCAGCCATCTCAGGTCTTGTATGCTCTAAGTTCTTTAAAGCATCTAAGATCTTCTCTCCTCCATTTTCAATCTGATCGTCAGCTAATTTGAAAGGGACAACATCACTTGTTACATTCATAATAGCAGACCAGATACCTACTTCTGGAACCATCTGTTGTCTACCAACAGAGTTAAGCTCATCTACGATTTCTTTAGTGTAGACTTCTGATCCATCTTCTGCTTCTTCTGAGAAGTACTCATAGTTTCTATGAGGTATAGTACTTAGTAAAAGCTTAATGCTCTTTGTAGTACCTTCTAAAGCAGAATATTCTGTTGAGTTCTTAGAGAATATCTTCTCTCCTAACTCATCGTCCATCTTCTCTTCCTCTGCTGCAGCTTCTAACTCTTCAGCTTTTAAACCATAACTTCCAGCTTTATCTAATACAGCTTGAAGCAAGTCTGCAGTACTTGCATGAGCTTTAGTATAAATAGAGTTGAAGTACTCAGCTTCTTCTATTTGTTCAAGTATATCTACAGTATCCTCTTCATCTGCTTCTTCTAGTTCCTCGTTAAGACCCTCCAGCTTCTCTATACCTTGAGCATGGAAAGCATTTAAAGTGCCAGTAATAAAGGATTCAGGAATAGCTATCTTAGATAGTACAGATCCATCCTCTTTCATTACTCCACCTAACGATTCCGTATACTCATAGAATAAAGAACTTACTAAATCAGTCCCCTGTTTTACAGGCAAGTCAATATTTAGAGCTTGATGAGCGAATGTTTTCTTCGCTAAAGCTTCCATACGTGAATCTAAAGGAATAGAATCCTTAAACGATCCACTTTGGATACCATCGTATATTTCTTTAATGTAAGAACCATGAGGTTTAAAAGCATCTCTTATTAGTTCCCAAATACGTTGGAAGAAGTTCTGAGTTACAGGTTGTTGTTTAAGGAAGTTCTTTCCTTTAGAAAGTACATACCTTCTAAATCCTTCTGCTAACTCTTCTTCTACTTCATCCTCAGTTAACTCTGTTTCTCCTGTACGTTCTCTATACTCATTGTACATAGTTGCACGTTGCTCTGGAGTTAAGAATAACTGAGATACAGCGTGGAATGCTTCATGGTAACCAGTACCTTCTTGTAGATGGTCTGATAAGATAATCATAGCATCAGCGAAGATACCGAAAGCTTTTCCACTTTCTCCTTTGAATGCTATTAGCTCTTTGTGAGTCTCAGTAGGGATCTGGGGTAGTACCTCATTTAACCACTGTAATTCAGACTCCACATCTCCACGTACGTAATCTTCTCGTAAAGCAGATTGTGCGAACTTTCTTCCTTTCTTTTTCTTTTTTATTTTAGTAACCTTTACTTTAGGCTCCTCTACTTTTGTTTCTGTTGTTTCTGGTTTTACCTTTACTGTAACCTCTCCTTTTGTTACAGGCGTTTCCTCTATTTCAACTTCTTCAATCTCTACAGTAGTAGCTTCTTCTACTTTTGTAGGCACGGCTTCTATTTCTTCATCTATTTCTTCTTCTACTGTAGGAGTAACTTCTTCTTCTACGATCGCAGCTTCTTTAGCAACCTCTTCTGCCTTTACTTGAGCTTCATAAGCTGCACGTTGCTCTTCAGCCGTAAGTGTACCAGTGCTCTGTCCTACAGGAGATATAGAAATCCCTGGTTTAACATAAGGTTTATCAGGATTAATAATATCAGAAGTTACTACTCCTGTGTCTGAAAGTAGGTAATTGTAGTTGTTAGTTTTAGAGTTAGCTTTTACTTCTTTACCGAATAGAGTTACAGGACCTTTAGCCTCAAAGTACTCACGAATCCCTGCACCTTTAGCGTTAGCGTTAGCTACTAAACTACCGTTAATACTGAAACGTTTTCCTTCTAAAGCTTTGCGTAACGCCTCCTTATTTGCTTCTCTCTCCTCTTCAGAAAGTTTTGGACTGAATCTAAAAAGCTGTCCATCAGCAAAAGAGAAACTTTTATCTTTTAAGTTAAGTCTTCCGTAAGTTCTGTCTTTCGATTCTCCTCTAACAGCTCCTTCTTCATACAATAAACGATACGCATCTATATTAGAGATACCATTAATATAAGAAGTATCGCTCATATCCTTCGTTCTTAGCTCTCCTGAAGCTAATCCTGATATAAGATCCGTTAAAGCTGACAAAGCTTCGCTATGCTCTCCGTAGGTAGCATTGTTAAGTTTTACAGTACCTGTAGTACCATCTTTTCTAGTAGTAACTAAGAAGGTAGCCCCTATTACTTTCTCTTCTCCTGTAAGAGTAAGAGAACTTGTAAGATCTGGAGATCCTTTTAGCTTAGTACCTTCTGTACTAAACTCATTCTTTTCACTGTGCGCTGGGATATAGAAATCAGGTACTTCTGTTCCTGGAATAAACCCTTCTTTGATTAGAGTAGGTTTAGTCTTAGGTACTACTTCTGTACCTCCATTTTCTGCTAACCTATCGTTTTCTTTGTTATTAATAGCTCCAGGACCTACTTTAGAGATTTCAAACTCTAAGTACTCTCCTGTTTCTATGTAATGATCTACAATAGCTTTACGTACTGCAAGAACATGTTTTCTATCTTCTGTGCTTGTAACTTTATCTGAAGCAGGAATAGAGAAGCTTGCTCCTGTAGCTTTACCTTCTTCAGAAAGTAACGCCATCGGAAGATGAGCATTCCAGTAATCCTCTTCCGTTAAAGCTTCTGAAGCTTCTTTTAAATCTCTTAGAGATGCTTTTCCTTTATATCCTCTAGAAGAAGGACGTACAGTTCTTCCTATTAACTCTGTTGCTTTCTTTAAAACAGTTTCTAAACTCTTTCCACTCTCTGTAGTAGGTTCCGTAGTATACTCATAGTAATACGTTAGACCTATAGCGTTTAAGTTTGGAGAAACTTTAGGAACTGCTTTACCTTTTTTAATATCTTCCTTTTCCTCTAAAGGTGCTCCCTTCTTTTCCTCATTAACTGTCTTTCCTGCAGCTGCATTAGCAAAAGCTGCAAGCTCTGCCATAACCTCTGGAGTTATCTCGTTCTCTGGGTTCCTCTCTATATCAGCTCTTAGCTTTTCTAGACGGGCTTTACCTTCTTCTGAATTGTAATAAGTAGCTTCTTCTATTCCTTCTTTATCGTCTAGGTTCTTCTTATTCTTCTGTTCGGCTTTATCTCGTTCCTCTACTATAACTTCTCTTTTTGCTGCTGCAATTTTTTCTGCTACTTCAGGAGTTAAAGAACCTTCTTCATTAATGTTTACTGAGTACTGCTCTAACACACCGTTTAACTGCTCTTCAGTAGTAGCATTTGCTATAGCTTCTTTAAAATCAGAAACAATCTTAGGTCTATCTTCAGCTTTCTTTTTGAAGTTATCATCAGCTTCTCCCCATAAAGTAGAAGCAGCTTCTGAAGTAATAGCTTCTTGCTCGATCGTGTTAGTTGCTGTATCCGCTAATGATTTAGGGTTAAGCAAACGCTTATCTGCACGAGTTAATGGGACCTCAGTTTCTTTTGCTTCCTTTAATGTAAGATTAGTCTCCTCTAAAGTCGCTCTTAAAGCTTCTAGAGTTTCTAACTCAGCCTCTCTTAATTCTGTAGAAGCTTCACCTTCATTACCTTCAAAGTTCTTTTTGTACTCTGCTTCTTTACTTTTAATAACTTTTTCTAACGCTTGTGCTTTAACTGTAGCATCAAAGATAATTTGACCTTTATCTGAAGCTTTGTTGTAACGTCTAAATCCTGTACGATGCTTACTTCTCGCTTCTGCTGTAACAGTATGGTAGTTAGCTGCTTGCTCGTTAAGTAGTTCTAAATGTGTGAAAGCTGCAGCATCTTCGATACCATAGTCTTTTTCATACTTCTCAAATATCTCTGCAACCTTTACTGCTCTTGCAGTAGCTTGCTCTGATTCTTCTGCAGTTTCTAAATAACCATCTTGTGGTTCTTTGTTAGCTTTTTGTGTTTCTCTGTTGTTCGATAGAGTTACTAAGTGCTCATCAAATTTACCATCTCTTAGTTTATCTACAGTAGTAATGTCTTGAGCTTGTTCTGCTTGTTTCTTTATGATAGCTTCACTACGAGTCTTACTAGCTTCTGCACTTGCATGTGCTATATCGGCTGATCTTGAAAACCTTCTAGTAACCTTTTTAGCTTTCTCGGTATCTTTAATATCACCGACAGCATTCATTAGCATACCTCCCATGGCTCCGTGTATAACACCGGTCCACATATCATCATCTTCTAAATATTCTTTATATCTATGTTTGTTGCTTTTAGGATCAACTAAACCGTAATCTGCTAAAGCGTTATAAGAAGCCTCTTCTCCAATGATGAACTGAGTACCTTCTTCAAAACCTTCAGAGATACCTTGTAATCCGTAATCCGCAATCTTCTTAGCTACTTTACTACCTTTAGATGTACCTTTAAAAAGTTTACCTAATACACTGAAAGTACCTCCACCGAAAGCAGACATGTACTGAGGTATATCTATTAGAGCTAATGCTTGGTTATAGTTGAATGTGTCTGAAGCCGCTTGTCCTGCAATAGCGTTCTTTTCACTATCGCTCATATTGTTAGGTAACTGTGCGAAAGTAGAATCAAACACTTGTTTAGCTTCCATGTACCCTTCAACGTTCCTAGCACGCATACCTCCATGCACACCCTTAAACATCTTCACTCCCTTATCGTAATGCTTTGCTAACTTAGCAACATCTAAAGCACCCTCTTCAATCCCATAAGCACTTCTTAAAGCTTTAGCAAATAAGCTTGAACCTTTTGCTAAATCGTTAACATCTCCCGAAGCTTTGATTCCCTTACTTAAACCTTTTAGAGCTTTATTAAGCTTTCCGAATTTACCTATCTTTCCTAACATAGAGATAGCTTTCGCTTCTCCAGCTACAGGAATAAGAATAGAAGCAAACTCAAAGTACGAAGGTACTCCTTGTAACCACCACTCTACTCTACCTGGAGAGAATCCTGTAGAGTTATAGATAGGAGCAGCTTCATTAGCGTGCTCCCTAATAGATCCCCCAACATCCATCAAGAAACTACCTAAGACTGTATTACCTCCTTTTTCAATACCAGAAGTAAAGTCTGTACCTCCAGAAGCAACCCCATTCCATAGAGTCTCTATAGTTTCTCCTGTACCTTCTATAATACCTCCGACTCCAACACCCATCACAGTCTGGTACCAAGCATTAGCAAACACAGAAGGAATCCCTTGACTTTCATCTTTAGCCTCTAACCATTGCTGATCCCAATCTGCAATAGTTCCGGAAGTTAAAGAAATCCCTTCAGCTTTGTATTCATTCAAACTCTTACTTGTCTTAACAGCTTGATCCATAGATAGACCTTTTCTAGACTCCTTCATCATATCAGAATCTCCAGGAACCTCATAGAGATCTCCTGTTAATGGATTTCTCTCAGGTACGAAATCGTATGAATCACCTGTTAGTGGGTTGAAGTCGTCTTTATCGCTCATGCTATAGGGTATTAAGTAAGAATGTAATCAAAGATAATAAAAAAAACGTAAAGTTAAGCTACTTTATAACTTTAAACCTTCCGTTTTCGATTCCGTTTGCTATAGCTTTTACAGCGTCAGAACCTTTAATTATAGTACCATCAGGAGTTCTTACTCCTGGAACTGACTTTCCGTTATCATCTGTAACATTATTTACAATAATGAACCCAGAAGGTTTGCCCTCCATAGTTTGAAGTAAGTCTACATTTGCTCCGTAAGTCGTAGCTTTATTAAGTACCCTCTTAGCTTGAGAAGCAGAACTATTTATAAAGGCATTAATCTCCGTAGATGTAATACCGCTATCTCCTAAGTCTACCCTAAGAGTTGTACTCTCATTAGATTTAGGATCTCTAGCAGTAAGAGTCATATACGCAGGACCTCCTCCTACAAAATCTGTGTTGTAGGAAACAGTACCTTCTAAGTTCTGAACCTCCTCATCACTTAAATTTAACGCCTCTTGAACTCGTTCTAAAGCATCTTGTGTAGTTTGCCCTATCTCATCTTCGTCACCTGACATGAAAGAAGCTGTTAATCCACTCCAAGCAGAGAGATTAAGTTTAGAACCATTGAAGAATTCCTTCTGTGCTGCAGCAGTTATAACCTTTGTACCTTCAGTATCTATATTTCCATCCGCACCGTAGATAACTAATTGATCTTTATCTTTAATAGAAGCGTACACGACTCTCTCCTGATCTGCGCTCCACTCATCATACATGTCTTCTGTGTTATCCTCCCACGCTTCTTCTGCGTTGGTGAAGTAACTATCCCCTAATTTTTGGTCTGCAAATACTTGGTTTCCTTCTTTATCTATAATTTTTATAGTAGAGATTCCATGTTGTTTCTTCATTTCTACTTTATATCCATTTTTAGACTCCGCAGGGTTCTTACTTAGAGCTATAATTTCTGCTGTAGTTAAGTCTTTTGGTATCCTCCCATCTGTCCAAGCACTCCGATCTTTGGATTTAGTCTCCCTAAGTTTATCTATTTCAGCAGCATAAGCTTTATCTACATACTCTTCTTTAGTCATACCCATCCTTTGTTCGACAGCTTTATCTGCTGCGTCTATGACTTGATTTTGAGCATGTAGTCTTCCTTGAGTGTTATGAATGTTATTAATAAGGTCTTTTTTATACTTAGAGTCTATATGAGATAAAGAGTTTGGATCTCCTTCTATTAATTTTAAAAAGGAAGTAGCGTTATTCAGTTGGCCGTTAGTCGCCATACCTTGTAAAGTACTTAACTCTTGCTTAAGTTTAGAAGCATCTCCTCCAGCGTCTTCGACAGTTTCTATTTCTGCTTGTAACCCTTCTAACTCACTAACATACAGTTGGTTAGTCTCTGCAGAAATGTTCTCTCTGTACCCTGCAGCTTTTCCTTTTATCTCTTCCATGTTGGCTCCTGCAGCGCTCTTCATTTCTATAACCTCAGAGTTTTTCTCAAGGATAGGTAAAGTAGGATTTTCTAGTTCATGCTTTGCTCTCATAAGACGCATGTTGGCCGCCTCCGTATCAAGTTTAATATCCTCATCCTTGGTCCAATTATCCTTCTTATATTTACTTACAGCTAAAGAGTTAGCGCTTTCAAGTAGTAGACCTTTGTGCTTCTTTATAAGTGTAGGATCCTCCATAGATGCGGGATCTCCAGTCTCATGGTAAGCATTTAATTGCGCTTGTTGATTCATGTATGACATGTACTTAGGGTTATTTGCAAGAGAACCTTCTACGGTCTTTCTAATCTCTGCTGGGGTTAGCCATACTCTTCCCGTAGTAGTCTTCTTGTAATATCTTCCGTTTGATTCCCCCCAATTCCCGTTACTCATCTCATGCTCTGCATGATCCTTAATAGCCGCATCCACTAACTCAGCAGTGTTTACATCATCCACAGCATTGACTCCAGAAAAAGCATTCATATCCTGTCCGTGATAAGTCTCTTGCTGTACTCCTTTATAGAGTTGGCTCGAGATAGACATTAGATCATTCGCCTTCTCTTGTGTATATCTTCCATCATCTACTCCTTTTTGCATAGCAGCATTATAAGCAGCAGTAGAATTGTAGTTAGATTGTATTTTACCTAAAGTGCCTAACTTCATCTCTTTATCTAATAAACTAGCTTGTCCTTTAATTTGAGACATAGCAGCACCGTAGTCACCGTTAGTTTCATCTAAGATATCCTGTAGTTTAGTTTCGTACATTGCTATACGTCCATCACGTTTTTCCTCATCTTTCTTTACAGCCTTAACAGAAGCTTCAGTAGCTTCCATCATAGCTTTTAACTTCTCAGCATTGTTGTACTCTCCCTGTTTCCTGTTGATATCGTTTTGAATCATCTGGAAAGGAAGCTCTACATGTTGAGAAACATAAGACTGTCTAGACTGAGCTATAAGGGGACTATCGTATTCGTTAACTGGCATGGCTTATTTCTTTGTGTAGCGTGATTTTTTAACTTTGATTCCTTTAGAACCTTTTCTCTTTGCTTCTCCAGCTTGTTGAGCTTCCAAAGCTTTGCGTTCAGCTTCTTCTTTTTCCCAAGCAGCGTTCTGCTTTTTGTTATACCCGGTATTTACATCCCCTATACTACCATCAGCATTGTAAGCGTTCCCTGTAGTCTCATAATTATTAGATCTAAGGAACTTCATGTAGGCATTATCACGATCCATAAGTTGTCTATCTCTAGATCTCATGTACCCTTCTTGACGATCTACATCAGCTCTCTCTACAGACTCTTTAACTGAAGCAGCTTCGTAAGATCTACGTTTAGCTCTAGCTCCTCTTAAAGTATCTCTACGTTTCTGAGCTTCTTGTGTAGCAGCATTAACTTCCATATTAGATAATCCTACGTTCTGGTTATAGTTACCTAAACGTCTTCCTATCTCATCTGTTTGTACTTTATGTTTAGCATCAAGTATCTTAGAATCAGATTGAGTCATCGCAGAAGTCTGTTGTCCTCTCGAACCGTGACCTCCTTGAATGTTGTACTTGTTTACAGCAGACTGCTTATCAGCTTGCGCCATAAGTGGAGCAGTAAGATCCTCATGCTTATACCTCTGATACTTAGGTACTTTCATATCATAATCCTCAATCGCTCCTTTAGAACGTAAGTAATTATAACCTATGTTAGATTTATTAAGTAAAGCATTAGCATCAAACTCTGATTTATTTTTCTCTGGAGTAGTAGCATCTTCATCAACAGTAGTGTCACCTTCAGCTGCGGCCTCCTCCGGAAGTTTAACAGGAGTCATCTCACGATTCCCTTCAGCAGCTTCAGCCTCTTTTACAAGTTCTGGAGTTCTATCTATATCTTTAGAGTCTACATTAACCTGACGTTTACCCGGAGTGCCTAAATTATTTAGAAAGTCTGACGACATTCCTTGAATATTTCGATTATCGTCTTCTCCCCATCCGGCTGTACCTGTAGTACCTTCTCCGAAAGTAGAGTTTGCTAAAGCTGAGATTTCTTTGTAGTTAACTCCCTCATCCTTCATAATCTTCTGCCACTCCTCTTGAGTGTGATCTCCAGGGTTACGTTCCTTTATATCTAAGAACTTCTTAAGTTGAGGATCATTCTCATCGTAATTCATAGTACGTTCCTGACCTTTCGAATCAGTATACTTTATATTCTCAGTTATGTATCTAGCTTTTTCAGCTTCGGTAGTAGCTTCTCCTGGAATATCTATAGTGTTTTCGTCCCCTTGAGTTAGTTGTGGAACAATCTCTTCAGGAAATTCTTCTTCTGCGAGAATCTCAGAGTCTCCATTAGCTTTCTTAGCTTCATCATCTGAAGGTAATTTCTGACGTTCTTTCTCTAACGCTATCTCAGCACTCTTATCTCCAGCTTCTTTCTTTTCGATTAAGCCTTTGATCTTCTGGTACTTATTAGGTTTCCCTTGAGTGTTAAAGACGATATCTCCCTCCTTAGCATTAATAACATCAGGATCAGACATTTTCTTATACTTCCCTTTCTTATGAGGAGTCTTACCGATAGTCTTTACTTTGAAGTTCTTATCAGTGTGAATCTCTCCTACACCGTTTTTACCTTCAATCTCTATGAGTTTCGATTTCTTATATTTACTCTTACCTCTCTTAGCTTGACTCATCTGTAGTTTGGGATCTGTTGCTTTACCTCCGTGCTCTTTGTACGCTGCTTCCATACGGTCAGACTCACGGTTTGTGATCTTCGCTTGACGTTTGTCATACAAACCCTTACCTAAACCATAAAGTGCTCCCACACCGGCTCCTATAGCCGCTCCTTGTGGTCCTAAAGCTTTACCCATAGAAGCACCAGCAGTTGCACCAGATGCAGTACCAGAAGCTATATCAAAACCGTTCCCTTCAGGAACTTTTTCAGGCATAACTACTCCTGTAGTAGCCTTCTTAATCTTGTACCTCTTCTGTACTTTTTCTCTGTGTTTGGTATATTTGTTAGCCATAATAATCTAGTTAGAGTTTGCTCTGTATATGCAAGCTATAAAGTTAACGATAAACTTGAAGTTATCCGAATTATTGTACTTAAAGGATGCTGTCATGTGATCTCCTTTCATTCTAGGTTTCCACAACTGAGTTTGATCTAAGTTGCTAGGATCTAGAGTATCTTGTAAATCATCTAGTACCGCATCTAAAGGTACTGAAATCTGGAATTTATTTTTTATGCGTCTAGCTTTGAGTTCTCCTATATTTAACGTAATTCCAAACGCACTGGTTGGAATTATCTGGTAAACTCCGCTATTCTTAATATCTGTATTTACTTGTACTTCATCCCAGGTATCTAGTAATACTACTCTCTGACCATCTACAGTCTTAGAGTGGATTACGAAATTATCAAATACCTTCTCTAATGGAGAGTTAGCATTGAATACCATCTTCAACTCTGAAGGGAATACCTCACTATAGAAGTTAGCAAACTCTCCATTGTTGTGCTCATGTAGAGATACAGGAAGTACATCATCATTCAACCATGAATACATCTTGTTGTTCATCGTTAGATAAGCTGTAGGAGAGTAAGAGTGCTTACTAATCCAAGCTTGAGATAGGAATGAGAATGAGAAGGTAAAATCAGAAGTAGTTCCCTTCTTCGTCATCACCATACGTTTCAACTCAAAATCAAATCCTCCTACTATTCCTTTACCTCCTTCTACGAAAGGATTATCAATGTAGTCTGCTCCTGAGATTAAGCCTTCACCTAAATCATCATTGAAGAACTGTTGTAGTCCTTTATTACTTATCTCCTGCATTTGATCTCCTACAAGTAAGAATACCTTTCCTTGTAGTGCATCAGGGAATACATAACCGTGAGGAGTATCTACACCTCCAAATTGAGAGATAGATCCTCCATACCCTCCACTAGCAGTTACTACTTGTTGAGCTGGTATAGTAAACAACCCTCCTGTACCTAAGATAACCTGACCTATGTCAGTAGCTTGGTGGGTAGTATTATTAACAAATGTTCTCCATAAAGACTTAGGAGTGTGCAGGAATAACGTGTTAGCGTGAACAAAGTTATCCCATATTTCCCCTGTATGCTTAGGCAGATCATAATAGTTGTTCTGAGGGATAAGACGATAATTATCTGCCCTAGCATCCTCTGAAGTAGGATTAGAATAGATGGTTCTAGTTTCATAAGAAGCGACTTGTGAAGCTTGAGATGTTTTAGTGTTAAAAGTCTTAACGTTATTTTCAAATGAGTACTGAGTGTTATAGCTCGTAGCATCTCCAGAATCTGGGAATGTGTCTAACACAGCGAGAGGTAGATCCTTTGGGTAGTAGTTAGGTCCATCTATATTAGGTGTAACATCTCTACTTACAAGCTGGTGCCTGTAATTACAGTTCACATAAGACTCTACAAAGAAGTACTGGAAAGAACGTAAGTCCATTCCTTTCCCTGAGTAGGCTGAATGTTGGCTCATCTTATCGTCCGTGTACTTAGGTGTAAACGTTGTCGCTAAGGGGGCTGCAGGCCATGTAAATTGTGTAACATCTATCCCTCTGTAAGTGTAAGTATCAGAGTTTCTAAAAGCTACTTTAGAGATAAATGTATCCCCTCCAAACACTTCCGTTAGGGAAGAATTAGGTATAGTATAAGCGACTGCGCTTGTTAGAATAGGAATGAACGTAGCTCCTCCAATATCTCCATACTGTTGAGGATTATCCATAACTATATTCATTAAGTTATTTGAGATCCCGTTCCCAGTATTCTTTTCTAACCTATCTTCGTTTCTGTAAGTGTTGCTTCCTAAGTTTGTCCCTACACTATTTATCATCGTTTTTGACCTAAAGACACACTTTACCGCTGCGGCCCCGTTTCCAAAACCTAAGTTAGCTTGATCTGCTTTTATGAAAAGGTGTCTAGAACTTGTAGAGTTATCAAGTTTATTAGGTAACCCTGTGATATCTACGGCTTCCCCTTTCGCTATATATTGCGAAGCACTTATTTCTACAGATGTAAAATCTATAGGAGTAGAGTAAGTTACATAATCGCAATATGCAAAACCTTTGTAATATTTATGGGGATATGAGTGTACGTTTCCTGGAAGGCCTTCTGAAATTACTTCTGATGCTTGAAAGCTTGAGTAATATATATTACCCTCTAACGTTAGAGCTGGTTTAACTCTAGCTCCTATAATATCATTAGGGTTTACATCATTCAGTAAAGTATCAGGAGAGATAAAGTTAAATACATCGTTAGTTACAAGGTTATACTCAAAAGCTATAGAGGGAAGAAACTGAGTACGAACACTTGTAGCAGGACGTACTCGAACACTCTCGTTATCAATAACTGTATTATTAAAGAAAGGCATCTTCTTAACTACTCTTCCTGAGGCTATAGCTGCTCCAGAATCTACATCATACTCATTAGAAGTTTGGATGTACCTGTTCACTAAACCTTGAGCATACATACTCTTGTTCTGTCCTGTATTTCTTCTCTCTCTAGTGAGAGTGATAGATTGTATCTTAGCTGCAATTAAAGGAGTTAGGGCTTTCTTAAACTTAAACTCTAAGCCTAGAATACGGATATACGTCTTATCTCCTATTCTCCTAAAGTGAGGCTCTTGTTCTAAAGAAGGCATCTTGTGATGCTTAATTTTTCTGTTTCCTGCTCCGAGAGAATTATCATCTCCTAAAGCATTTCCAGGGTAGTACTGCTCAGAAGGATAAAATAAATCAGATACGTAGGTACCTACATCTCCTCCTACTTCTCCTAAAGCTCCAGGCGTATCCGGAGCAGCGAGTACTAACCCCGCAGCTGTCTTATCACTTCCTGGAATATGGTAAGCATAGGAAGGTGATCCATCTGCAAAAGTCATAACTCCTGCAAAAGAATAAACTTCATCCCTACGGTATCCTTTACTATAGAAGGTTAAGCTTTCCCCTTTGTAATCTCCAAAGCCTCCTACATCTCCTCCAGCAGCGAAAGTCTCTGCAGTAGGAAATCCAGAAATTTCTAAGAAACCTCCAGAGTTATACGTCTCTCCTCCTGAAGCACTATCAGCAGTATCAATCTTTAATGTATAAGAAGGATTTAGATCTTCTGGTAAGGTATAGACTAGCTCTACTTTTACATCACTTACTAACGTAACAGAATCCGTAGGATACTCTATTTGATCTACTCCTCCTGAGAAGACTGAAGTTACAGTTGCTCCGACAAGTCCTCCTGAGTTTACATAATTTAAAGCGTACGCATTCCCAACTGTTCCTACAGTAGATGCTATAATTACTACTGAAAGTGTACCAGTATCGTAATATGCGCCTACTATGGCACTGGTTGTAGCATGTGCGTTTATTTGGTCTACAAGAGAAGCGGAAGCCGTAGCTTCATCTACTCTCGCATCAAATGTAGCATCCCCCGGAGTTACTGCTCCGTTGGTAGCTACAAAGTTAACTCCTTCTACTTCTATCTCATCAAAAACTGCAGCATCTATAAGGTTGACTATATTATCAATCTTAACTATTCCTACTGCAGGAACCCCTGAAGACTTTAAAGTATAGGTAGCGGTATCAGCTGCTGCACTTCCGTATGCTGAGGTATATGATAATGCTATAGTATCTACAGGCGTAGCTGTAGCTATATCTACTATGTAAGGTAAATCTATAGGCTCAAAAGCTGTAGGAGCATTAGAGGTTTCATTAAACTCTATCTCCTTAATCTTATATCTTACTTCTACATCATTGAAGTATTCTTGTAACTCCTGATCGAAGTCGATAGAGGAATCTCTAAGATTACTAAAGAAGATTACATTATCCTTTTGAGTTACTGCTTTAGCTGAAGAATACGATACAGGAATCGTTCTAATCTCTTCTTTAAGTACAGGTCTAACATCTTCTTCTTGTCCAGAGTATACAAACGTAAGGTCTGTTTCTTCTGTAATACTAATCAACGGATGAGCTTCTGCTACAAATGTATTCGTAACGTTCTCATAAAAGATAACCACTACTTCAAGGTAAGCAAAGGAAGTATCTATGTTGTTTATATCTATAATGATATTCTTAGATACTACTCCTACATCTTGATATTCTCCGTCATACTTATTTCTTCCCTCACCTCGCTGGTTATTTACAATAGGGATGATATTACAAGGAGTTCCGAAGCTAGTAGGAGTAAGATCTTCAGTGTAGTATCTCGTAACGAACTGGTACGCACCTACTCTAAGATTTCCTGCATCCTCTTTAATAGAAGAAAAGAGAATGTTAGGTATATTCTGATTAGGGATAAGCTTAATGTTATCTGTAATATCTCCTGTAGCAGGAGGATTATCTATAGAAGCATATCCTAAATCTTTACCTTCTATAGCCCAATAGACCACTCTATCTCCTGTGAAGAGCTTCCTCGCTATAAGGTCTACTTTATCAGAAATCTCAAATCCTATCTCATCGTTAGTATCTCCAGCTACATCATTAGGTTCAGGGATAGCTCTGGTGTAAACCATATCAGCATCTATCACTCCTATCTGACTGTACCCACTAGCATGTGCTAGACATACTAGAATATCAGAATCTAAGACTGTATGCCCTATATACTGGAACCCATCAGGGAATGTAACCTGTTGATTTATAGTACCTTGCTCATTAGTTAGAGCATAGATATTCCCTTCTTCCGAAACTTGAACTACATTCAACGCATCTCGGTAAGTAGAATCTCCTTGATTCATAGGGTTAATATCTGTGTTTAACCCCTTTTGAAAACCTCTAACTTCTTCCATATCTATCTATTACCATCTAAACTTAACCACTCTTGTCTTCCCGTAGTACTGAAGTTATTCAAGTACTCAGTATCTTGAGGAACTAAGCGAGTCCAAATATTCTTATACTGTTCTAATTCTTCTAGTGTAGGCATGATAGCTTCTGCTCTAGCTTGTACACAATAGAAGTTCCATTTCTGCTTACAGTAGTCTAAACTGTTAAGCTCTCTACGTTTAAAATCTCTACCTGATAAGCAGAGGTGGTACGCTATCTTCCAGAAGAGTGCATCAAAGTATGACACATGATCCGGAATAAGAGGTAACCCATCACAATCTACTGGGAAGGCTTGATACTTTAGGATTAGGAACCCATCTTTGAATCGAGTACGAACTACGTCAAACTCTACTCTAAAGTCCTTCTCTCCTATACCATGAGCACTGTTGATGTTATGCTGGCCTATTAGTAGGTTATTAGAGAACAATCTGCTTTTAAATCTCGCATAGTTATCTACAGGAGAATCTAATGAGCTCAGTTGTAAGTCTAAAAAAGTCTGAGCTGAGAGAGTAGTACCTTCAGCATCTTGTATTCCAGCAGCATTAAGA
>Ga0233414_10000195_pt1 | contig 26347 bp, 23 predicted proteins | sample Na_anoxic_10_MG_FD_189020 | JGI IMG/M metagenome (GOLD analysis project Ga0233414, IMG submission 189020) | Seawater microbial communities from Saanich Inlet, British Columbia, Canada - Na_anoxic_10_MG | ecosystem: Environmental > Aquatic > Marine > Inlet | place: Canada: British Columbia... | reverse complement strand
CAGCGTCATACACAACAGCTGAAGAAACTAAGCTAGCAGGTATCGAAGCACTAGCAGACGTAACAGACACAGCTAATGTTGTTGCTGCACTTACAGCAGGCACAAACATTGCTATTAGTGCAGGCGGTGAAATAAGCTCAACTAATACTAACACAACTTACTCAGTAAGCGTACCAGCCGCAACAACAAGCATACGTTTAAGCGGAAATGATTCTTCTACAGATGATATTGCAATTGTTGGTGGTACAAATGTTACAGTAACACGCACTGACGATAGTACACTAACATTTGATTCAGTTGATACTAACACAACTTACACAGCAGGCAACGGCATTGACTTGAGTGGTACAGAGTTTACTGTATCTGCAGGAACAGGACTTGCACAAACTGCTACAGGACTTGCACACGCTGATACAAGCTCGCTAAGCGGTGCTTATGGACAAACAAGCACTGAAGATGGATCTTACATTAAAAGCATCACAGTAGACGCTAACGGACACCTTACAGCAGTAACCACAGATGACTTTGATGACAGATATGATATGTATACTGGTTGGAATATTGCTGCAAATGGCACATCTGGATCAAGTTCAATTACAGCAAACAACACAGTAACATTTACTGGTTCGGGTGGTACATCAGTTACACGTAGTGGTGATAACATTACTATTACAACTACTGAAATCACAAATAACAATCAGCTAACTAACGGCGCAGGGTATGTTACAACAGACACTACATACACAGCAGGTAACGGTTTACAACTATCAGGTACAGAATTTAGCGTAACAGCAGTAGCACTTACAACAGTTCAAACTGCCGCTAGTCAAGTTGCACAACTTGCGCTAACTGCACAAGAAGGTGATGTTGTAGTTCGATCAGATGAAAACAAAACTTATATGCACAACGGCGGAACTGCCGGAACAATGGCAGACTACACAGTGCTTGCAACTCCAACAGATACAGTACTAAGTGTTGACGGACAAACAGGTGCAGTTACACTTAACCACGATAGTCTTGCAGGATTTGTAGCAAATGAACACATTGATTGGACAGCAGACAGCGCAGGAACTATCCACGCAAGCAACTACACAAACACAACATACACTATTACAGATGGGCAACTATCACAGAATAACTTTACAAATACACTAAAGTCAAAACTAGATGGTATTGAAGCAACTGCTGATATTACAGACACAGCTAACGTAACAGCCGCAGGCGCATTAATGGATTCAGAAGTTACTAACTTAGATCAAGTTAAAGCGTTTGATGAAACTGACTATGTGGCAGTAACTGGCGATAGTATGACTGGTGATTTATCACTTGGTGACGACAACAAGGCCATATTCGGTGCTGGGTCTGACCTACAGATTTACCATGATGGAGCAGCAAGCTACATTAGTGAAAGCGGTACTGGCGGGCTTAACATTACAGGCAATGGAGGCAATATTTCCCTGTATGATACGTCCAATAGCGAATACATGGTCCGTGCGAACATAGGCACTGACGTTGAATTGTATTACGCAGGTGATGAAAAACTATCCACCACCAGCACAGGTGTAGAAGTAACAGGGAACATTGTTGTTTCAGGTAACGTAGACGGTGTAGATGTTGCACAACTTAAAACAGACTTTGATAACTCAATAACAGAAGTTGTAGATGACACAACACCACAATTAGGTGGAAACTTAGATGTAAATGGCAACGACATTACTTCGACTGCTGATATTACACTTGATGCTGCAGGCGACATTTACTTGAACGCAGATGGTGCAGATATTATCTTAGCTGATGGTGCTGTTGAGTTTGGTAGACTCAAAAGAGACAACGGCGACTTTGTAATCAAATCAGAAACACAAGACAAAGACATACTATTCAGAGGCAACGACGGCGGCGGAACTATTACTGCACTAACTTTGGATATGTCAGAATCTGGACTAGCTACGTTTAACAGTAATGTTCAAATAGCTGGAAACAACATTGTTCTAAATTCAGCAGTAACTGGCACACCATCAACAAATGCTGGTATCGAAGTTGAAAGAGGAACATCAACAAACGTAACGCTTGTTTGGAACGAAACAGACGATGCGTGGGACTTAAACGGCGAAGAATTACAGAATGTAGTTCTAGACGGTGGGTCTTACTAAATTAAATATAGTAGGCTCTATTATAGAGTCTACTTTCAATTCTTATATAAGAAGGAGAAGCCGGTATGGCAACAACAATTAAAATTAAAAGCTCGAATGTAGCTTCAAAAGTGCCAACAGATGCACAGCTAGCAACAGGTGAACTAGCACTTAATTTCCCTGACAAAAAGCTTTATACAAAAAATCCAAACGGCGATGTTATTCTAATAGCATCAGGAACTACTGTTGCATATGCAGATACATCATTTACTGCAACAGCAAGTCAAACAACATTTACAGTAGATTATACTGTAGGCGGAGTTGATGTGTACTTGAATGGTATTAAACTAGACTCTGGAGACTTTACTGCTACAAACGGCACAAGCGTTGTGCTAGGTACAGGAGCGGAAGTAGGAAGTACAATTCTTGTTAGAGCGTGGAGCCTAGATGTATCATTGCAAGGACCACAGGGTGAACAAGGTGATCCGGCAACAGTAACTACAACTAACGTAACAGCCGCAGGCGCATTAATGGATTCAGAAGTAACTAACTTGGCACAAGTAAAAGCATTTGACTCGGCTGATTATGCAACAGCGGCGCAAGGTACACTTGCTGCTTCAGCACTGCAATCAGTTGCATTTGGTGACTTAACAACTACACCAACAACAAAATCAGGCTATGGCATCACAGATGTATACACCACCACACAAGCAGACAGTGCAATTTCAACTGCAATTGGCAACTTAATTGATTCAGCTCCAACAGCTTTAGATACATTAAACGAACTAGCGGCTTCTTTAGGTGATGACGCTGACTTCGCAGGAACTATGACAACTAACCTTGCAACTAAACTACCATTAGCTGGTGGTGCGTTAACTGGTGCAGTAACAACTACGTCTACATTTGACGGACGTGATGTAGCAACTGATGGTACTAAACTAGATACAATTGACACAAATGCTAACAACTACGTACACCCAACACACCCAGGCGATGATGCTTCTGTTGATACAGGTGCATTAACAGGTGCAACAGTTATATCTAACTTAGACTTTAATATCACAACAGATACAGCAGGTCACGTAACAGATGCAAATGCTACTGTAGCTACTCGAACACTTACACTAGCTAACTTAGGTTACACTGGTGCAACTGATGCTAACAACTACACTCACCCAACACACCCAGGCGATAATGTTGATGTGAACACTGGTGTATTAACAGGTGCAACAGTTATATCTAACTTAGACTTTAATATCACAACAGATACAGCAGGTCACGTAACAGATGCAAACGCTACTGTAGCTACTCGTAACATTACTCTAGCTAACTTAGGTTACACAGGTGAAACTAATGCTACAGCAGACCAAACAAAAGCAGACATCGACGCACTAGGAATCGACGCCGAAACACTTGATGGTATTAACGGCACAAGCTTTTTGCGCAGTGATGCTAATGATTCAACAACAGGCTCGTTGGCAATTACAAACGACGCTGGATTGTATATTAAATCAGCTACAAATGGCGTCGGAGCAAAGATTGATTTTAGTGACGGCGTATCTGGGAGTTACAACCAAATTGGTACAATTAAGTATCTACACCAAGATGGGTCAGTAACAGGTGCCGGTGTTACATCAAATGACGGCTTTGTTATTAGCGGAACAGAAGCAAATACTGTTGTTAGAATCGAAGGCCATTTAGTTGCTACCGGCGATATCACAGCTTACTCAGATGAACGTCTAAAAGAAAATGTTGAAATCATTGACGGCGCAGTAGAAAAAGTTAATCAACTACGAGGTGTAACATATGATCGCAAAGACGGCACTGGCTCATCAACTGGTTTGATTGCGCAAGATGTACAAGCAGTATTGCCAGAAGCAGTTGTCGAAGATGACGAAGGTATGATGTCTGTTAAGTACGGCAACTTGGTTGGCTTACTAGTTGAGTCAGTTAAAGAGCTTTCAGCTAAAATAGAAGCTCAACAAGAAGAGATTAACAATCTGAAAAGCCAGTAATGGTAGCAAAGGTTGATAAATACATATAACAAAGAAGCTACCTATTAGGTAGCTTCGAATGTATAAAATGGGAGACACTAATGTCTAAGGCAAGAGAATTAGCAGAGTTACGTGACAGTTCGGGTAATGTAGATGCAACAAGTTATACAGGCGATGGTTCAGCCTTAACTGGAATCGCAGGCGGAGTAGTGTCAGTTAATACGCAAACAGGTGCAGTTGTACTAGATGCCGATGACATTGCAGATGCGTCGACTACTAATAAATTTGCCACAGCAACCCAGTTATCAAAATTAGATGCAATTGAAGCACTAGCTGACGTAACAGACTCAGCTAACGTAACAGCCGCAGGCGCATTAATGGATTCAGAAATAACTAACTTGAATCAAGTTAAAACTTTTGACAGCAGTGATTTTGAACCAGCAGACTCAACAATTCTTAAAGACGCAGACATAGGTGTTAGCGTAATGGCTTATGATGCAACTATGCTTGTTGATGCAGACATTGGCGTTAACGTAGAAGCATACGATGCTACTATTCTTAAAGATGCTGATATCGGTGTTAATGTTTTAGCTTATGATGCAAACGTTGTATCAGATGCAACATACGTAGCAACAGCTAACGACTTTACTACAGTCCTTAAAAACAAACTAGACGGCATTGAAGCAAGTGCTAACGTAACTGACGCAACTAATGTTGCAGCCGCAGGCGCATTAATGGACTCGGAAATATCTAATCTAGCAGACGTTAAAACTTTTGACCCAGCTGATTATGCTACAGCGGCACAAGGTACAACAGCAGATGCGGCTCTACCAAAAGCTGGTGGTGCATTAACAGGCGCAGTAACAACAACATCTACATTCGACGGACGTGACGTAGCAACAGACGGTACTAAACTAGACGGCATTGAAGCACTAGCAGACGTAACTGACGCAGCCAATGTTGAGCCACTAGTTGACGCACACCTAAATCAAACCAATCCAACAAGTGGATATGTGTTAGGTTGGAGCGGCTCAGATTACGAATGGGTAGATAAAGGCAGTGTTGTAATGTTTACCGCAAAAGCAGATGTTGACTTAGCTAAAGGCGAAGTAGTTTACTTAACAGGCATAAGTGGCAACACACCTACTGTTGACAAAGCACAGGCAAATGCCTCAGGTACTATGCCAGCGTTTGGTATTACTGGTGCTAGCGTAACAGCAACTAACACAGTAGATATTATCACGTTTGGTAGTAGCAAAGGACACGATGTCGGTGACTTCGGAGCCACAGGTATTACTTTTGCACTAGGCGATACAGTTTATGTAAGTGCCGCAGAAGCAGGTAAACTAACAAATGTAGCACCAGCAGGTGAATCAAATCTGATACAAAACATTGGTAAGATTGAACGAGCAACACCAACAACCAATATAACAATCAAAGTTGGTGGCGCAGGCAGAACAAACGCTACACCGGCACTTAACGATGGAAATATTTTTATAGGTAATGCACAAAATCAAAGCTCAACAGTAAGCTTAGCCACTGCAATAACTACAGCAGGCGCATTAATGGATTCAGAAGTAACTAACTTGGCTCAAGTAAAAGCGTTTGATAGTTCAGACTACCAAGCAGCAGGTTCTTATGAACCGGCAGATGCTACTATCCTTAAAGACGCAGACATTGGTGTTAATGTTTTAGCTTATGATGCAAACGTAGTATCAGATATTAGCTATGTAAGAACAGACCTGAACTTTACTTACGCTGATCATTCTAAACTAGACGGTATCGAAACAGGTGCTACAGCTGATATGACTGGTGCTGAAATACAAGCGGCATATGAGGTTCAAGGTAATGCTTGGAACACTACACTTAACACTAAACTTGGAACTATTGAAACAGGCGCTACAGCCGATATGACTGGTGCTGAAATACAAGCGGCATATGAGATTCAAAGTAATGCTTGGAACAATACACTTAACACTAAACTTAGCGGTATCGAAACAGGTGCTACAGCCGATATGACTGGTGCTGAAATACAAGCGGCATATGAGGTTCAACTTAATGCTTGGAACAATACACTTAACACTAAACTTGGAACTATTGAAACTAACGCTGATGTAACAGATACGACTAACGTAACTGCGGCAGGGGCTTTGATGGACAGCGAAGTAACTAACTTGGCACAAGTAAAAGCTTTTAATAGCGCAGACTATGCAACAGCGGCGCAAGGTGCTACAGCTGACTCAGCATTACAATCAGTTGCATTTAGTGACTTAACAACTACACCAACAACAATCGCTGGTTATGGTTTAACAGACGCTTCAACAACAACTGAAATGAATGCGGCTATCTCTACAGCAGTAGGTAACTTGATTGATTCAGCTCCAACAGCACTAGACACACTAAACGAATTAGCGGCTTCTTTAGGTGATGATGCAGACTTTGCTGGAACTATGACAACTAACCTCGCAAGTAAACTACCATTAGCTGGTGGTGCGTTAACAGGTGCAGTAACAACAACTTCTACAATCGCTGGACGTGATGTAGCAACAGATGGTACTAAGTTAGACACAATAGCTACTAACGCTGATGTAACTCCTGCTTGGGTTCCTTCCTCAGACCCTGGCTACTTAACATCTGGATCAACCCCATCAGTTGCATTTAGTGACTTAACATCTACACCAACAACTCTATCGGGTTATGGTATTACAGATGGTGCAGATGCTACTAAACTACCATTATCTGGCGGTACTATGACAGGTACACTTTCTCACTCTGGTGCTTTTTATCTAGATTCTGAAAATGCAATTACACTTGACGCTAATTTACAAGGAACATTGGGCGGAATTAGACTAAGCGATGGTGGAACAGAATTTGGTTCAATCTACAGAAACAATGGACACTTGAATTTCAGGTCACCTGGCGCAACTGTAGATATTCTACTAGGTGACGATAGCACTACCGCACTAACTCTTGATATGGGTAATACAGGCCGTGCTACATTCAGCGAGAATATCGTTGTTGCAGGAACAGTAGATGGACGTGATGTTGCAACTGATGGTACTAAACTAGATACAATCGAAACAAACGCTACAGCAGATCAAACTGCTGCTGAAATTAGAGCCTTAGTTGCTTCTGCATCAGATAGCCAAGTCTTTACAGACGCTGACCGCACTAAGTTAGATGGTATAGCCGCATCAGCTAATAACTATTCACACCCAACACACCCAGGTGATAATATTAACATCGACACAGGTGCTTTAACAGGTGCGGCAGTTATATCTGACATCGACTTTAACATTACAACTGACTCTAACGGTCACGTTACTGACGCTAACGCAACAGTTGCTCAACGCACATTGACTCTTGCTGACCTTGGTTATACAGGTGCTACTAATGCTAACAACACAGTCACTAACGCTACTCACACCGGTGAAGTAACAGGTTCTGGTGCGTTAACTATAGCTAATGATGTTGTAGATGCAGCTAACCTTAAAGTTAATGGTTATGGTTCTACAACACAGTTCCTACGTTCAGACGGTGACGGGACATTCACTTGGGCAGTACCAATTAATACTACATACACAGCAAGTGAAATACTAACACTAATCAAAACAGTTGACGGTTCTGGTTCTGGCTTAGACGCAGATACATTAGATGGAATCAGCAGTTCTGGCTTCCTACGCAGTGATACTGCTGATACGTTTGGTGCTGATTTAACAATTGATAATGGTACTAGCACATTAGTAAACGTTAAATGTGACGACGGCGGCAATGCTATTGTTAGAGCAGGTGGTGATAACCAAGGAACTGGTGCGTTTGAAGTAAGCCAAGACAACGGATCACACGGCGGCGGTATGAGTTATAACGGTGATGGTACACCAGCATTTGTTAGTGGAGAAACATCAGATCGTGTTACATTCTATCGTATTAGTACAGGCACACGCAGCGAAGTGTTTAGTTATGCTTACAGTGGCGATCAAGTAGACTTTAACGGTGCTGTTACATCAGCAGGTGACATTACAGCTTACTACTCAGATGAACGTCTTAAAGACTTTAGTGGAAAAATTGACAATGCTTTGGATATTGTTAGTCAGCTTAATGGTTACTACTACACAGGCAACGAAAAAGCAGGCGAACTAGGATACGATACTGAATCTCAACAAGTAGGTGTTAGCGCACAGGAAGTTGAATCAGTACTACCACACGTTGTTAAAGATGCGCCAATTAATAGAACAGCTGGCACAGACTATAAAACTGTACAATACGACCGCTTAGTTCCGGTTCTTATTGAAGCTACCAAAGAACTAAAAGCAGAAAACGACGAACTAAAAGCTCGTCTAGCTAATATTGAAAAAATGCTACTTGGTGATGGAAAATAAAGGTTGACATTACAATGATAAGTATGTATAATAAAATAGATAAGAGAGAGTTTTAATGGCAGATTTACCAGCAACTGGTTCACAGATATCAATAAACCAAGTCCAAATCCACTACGGGCTGACCAGTGGTTCAACTAGAAGTATGAGCCAGCTTGGTGCGTATGTAGGAATTACAGCTGGTAACACAGTTCTTCTTAGCCAAAGCTTCGGCGGACAGCCAGACTAACAAACCCTCTTTAGATTAATCTACGGAGTTATATAACACAATGAAGACTATTACACACTATGAGTACACTACGTTTGTACTCGGCGAGCACCCGCATCCACTTGCGCAGTATCGTCAAATTACACACGACTTGTCACTTGCAAAGCGTTGGTTTCGCGGTAACAAACAAAATGTAAAAGTACTTACAAAAGTACTAGCTGAATGGAATCAGCGCAACACACTATCAGAATTAACAAATGCAGATTCAGAACGTATGTACTGGATTGATCGTTTGGCTAAACGTTCAGCAGTTGAACTACTAAGCACAGGCAAAGTGTCAGCAGACACAATGTTTAAAATGGCTTGTATGACAACAGAAGACTTTTCTGAATGTGTTAAACGTGCTACTATTCTTGCAGACCGCTTGAACAAAACAACACAGGGTGCTGAACAATCAGTTAACCTTGATACTGTTCCAGCAGATATGCTAAAATAACATAAAATGATTGACCTAGCTATATGTGTCCCTTGTGGGGATACTGTAAAATCTAACTTTGCTTTTTGTCTTGCTCAGTTAACAGCAAGATTGGAAAAAGAATCCGTATCTCATATGGTATTTTTCCAAAGCGGAAGTGTTCTGCCTGATCAGCGTCAAGCACTTGGAAACCAAAGTTTACAGTCCAACAGCAAATGGACACTGTGGCTAGACAGTGATATGGTATTCCCTGCAACAGTATTTGAAAGACTTTCTAGTCATAATTTAGATATTGTTGCAGGAACTTACAGCACACGATATGCACCTCATAAGAGTGTTGCATTTATGTCAGATGATGACGCATCACAAAGACTAACACAACGAACAGGACTACACAAAGTTAACAGTGTAGGAATGGGTTGTATGCTTATGAAAACAAGTGTACTTGAAACACTTCCGGCACCTTGGTTTAGTTTTATATGGGACAACGGAATAAAGCGTTACAGTGGCGAAGATATCTACTTTTGTAACCTAGCACACGATTATGACATTCCGGTATTTGTTGATGCAGAATTTAGCGAACAACTAGGACACACTGGCAGTAACACATTTACAATGAAAGACGTATACGATGTATAATTCATTTCAAAACATTACAAACAGAATTCTCAACCAATGGCCAATTGTTAGAACAACAAAAATGGACGATTGGAGTTTGGCTGACAAGTACGAAGACACTTCGCCGTATGTGTGGTATGTAAATACAAACTACAAAGTCAAAGAAGACTTTCCGTTTAGTTGGCGACCACCCAGTGATCAAATGTTTAATATACACAGCTTCCCTCGTTGTGTCCAGAGAACAAGACAGCCTATCAGATGGGATATGGTACGCTTAGTTCCTACAAGCAAACGAAAGCGTATTGTCAAAGAAATAAAGCAACCAATTATTTCTAGCTTCAATAAAAACAAATGTCAACTGTTTAGTTTTAGTTTTGATGATCGTGCAACTATGCGCAAGCTAAAAACACAACACGAAGTATGGCCTGAAATTCAAGTAATCAAGAACACAAACGGATATGCACAGTTGTATAAAAGTGTTGGACGCAGAGCGTTAACTGATCACGTTTGGATGTTTGATATTGACTTTAAATTTGGAGCAAACTTTGATTTAGACTTTGTACCAGACAGTCAAGATAGTGTGTATATGTGGAAGACACATACAACAGCACACGACATAGCTTATCCGTCAGGTGCAGTTATGTTTGTACCACGCAAGCTATTAACGCAAGGTTTTGGTGCGCAAGATATTCACGTAGTTGATGACATTGCCGGAACAATAAATGCTACAGCAGACCCGTTTAGAGCGTGGAGCAGGGCGTTTAAAACAGCAGTTGACTATACTGTAAGTGATATTACCTACACCGATAGCAAAGCAATTATACAAGCGTCTTTGACTACTGACAAGGGTAATTTGAAAAACTATGTGCGCAAAGGTACACAAGCAGGAATTGAATACGCAAAGTCGGGCAGTGTTGCTGACATTGATGATATTCAAACGCTAAAGGAAATGTTTAGGAATCACAAATAACTTAAACAGTTTGTTGATTATGAAGTTCTACAATGGTACGTATTTTGCGTACCATTTCTTCGTTTTGTAGTACCATTTTTGCACCCTGGTGCAATGGCTTTGGCACATAGCTAACATCTGTCCAAACATAACCACTTGTTTCGTGATTTGTAGCAGGAACAAACTCTTTGTCAACAGTTATTACATACGCATTGTATTCAAAGTTTTTATCTTTGCTTGTAAACTTGTGAAGTGGATAAACTCGGTTAATGCTTACAGTGCCAGCTTCTTCTTGCACTTCACGTAACAATGTTTCAAAAGGACGTTCGTCGCCTTCGCCTTTGCCTCCCCAGAAGCTCCACGTATTTGCATAACTGCCTTTGTTGCTTCTGAGTTGCATACAAACTCTTCCGGTATCCAGTGACAAGAATAAACAGCCACTTGCTTGAGTAGTCATTAGAGGTACAATCTCCAATAGCCGGGCGCATATACACCTTCGCTGCTGTTTTGCCAATGCGCACCAGTCCACTCGTATTGATTGTTGTCTGTGGTGTTAGTAAAGTATTCATTTCCGTTGCTTGCACTGCTATCAAAGCTAACAATCCAACTTGTACCATTGTACTGAATAATATCGTTGACATTTGCAGTTGCACCGCCCCACGCACTACCTCCAGGTAAATCTTCAAGTACCAAGTAACGTTGCCCGGCTTCTGCAACTGGTAAATTACTATCACCAGGATAAGCTCGTTGCGGATCAACAATAGCGTCTACAATACCCTGTGAGTTATTTGGTAACGTATCTGCATCAACTGTTATAATTAATTTTTGGGTATCAACTGGATCGTGACTTAGATATCCAATAATGTCCAAGCTAGCATCAGTTACGTCATTGCTTCTTCTAAAACGTATTTGGCTAACACCTTCTCTAAGATCACCATACGGTTTAAGTACTTCTTCCCAAGATAGTGTTCCACCGGACGTATTAGCATCACCACCTTCTCTGTTTAGAATAATTGCTCGATTATCCAAAAACTTGCAACGATATTGTTCAAACGTTACAATACTATGTGTTGTAGTTTGTGCTGAAAAATTCTCTGTAAGGTCCCAGCCTGCATCAAGGGCACCATCATCAGTAACGTGCATTTGGTTAATAATAGTATGTATTAGATTTTGTCTTTGTACTTTTGCAGGCGGACTAATAAAGATAGGAACACTAAATGTCAGCGTTGCAATTTCAAGTTGATCATCAATACCTTGTGGAATACTACGTGAGCTCCACGTTACGTTTGTTAGTTCAACATAACTTAGGCTTGTCCAATCAACGTGGTTGCTGTTGGTGTGTATGTTGATACTTGGATTATACAACACTAGTATTTGTTCTAGCAATTGTAGTTTTTGTTCTGTACTACTTGTCCAAATATCTACATTAAAAGTCATATTATAAGGCACTGGCTGATAACGTTCTACACTGTAAGTATTACCTACTTCGCCGTCGATGTAATCTCCAGTAACTGGATCAACTGCTTTTTCATAAACTTGTGCAGTATTTTTATAATTGTGATTGCTACGACGTTCTGGTGCAATAGTAAACTCTGTTACATAGCAACTTATAAACGGAACAGCACTCATAAAGTTTTCACTGTTCTCTCTTAGAACGTGTGCAGCCATTCTGCTAATATCTCCGTAACGAACTGGAACAGTTTGATATACTGTTGTGTTGTCATCACGCTTGCCCATCTCTACGCTAAACCCACTAAACAGTCTAATGAACTGTTGAATGTATCTGCGTGTTTGTTGATCGTAAAAGTAACTGTGACTCATATTTTCTACCTTAAATGTTTCCGTCAAGTGGATCAGTGTCGCTATCGCCGTAGTCTGCACGAGGACGTACAGCTTCTTCTAGGCTTTGGCGTACTTTGATTTCTTGACCTTCTTTAGTAACCATTGTATCTTCTGGATTCTCAATAAATGTTGATGCGTTAAATGTTTTCTCAGTCCACGTCTCTGGACGAATGTTGTCATACAAGCGTTGCCACTTAGTACCACGACGAACAAACAAACGCTTTGGTGTAAAGTCTGTGCGAATAAAGTGTTCACCTTCGTTAGCAGTTAATGGAAAACTATTACCGCTAGAAACTGTTTCGCCGTGATCGTATTCGTTAGACTCTTCTTCAACTCCAAACAAGTGATCAATCAATGGCTGAGTTGTCGGATCAGCAAGTTCGGCCGCTTCAACAATTGCTGAGCTAATATCAAACTCTGCGCTATATGTACTGATGGCATTTTTAAGACTGTTTTCATCTTCTGCGTGTCCAAGTATATCACTGTATTCTCTACTGTCAGTCATTGGACCTAGTTTAACACGCCAAATATGTGGCATCCAAGTTTGACTAAACCCTTCACTGCCACGTGATGCATCTTCAACTACATAAAACTTTGGAATAGCTTCTTTACCGGCGTCTAGTCCTAAGTCGTCTAACAAGTGTGGAAGTTCAATAACATCGCCAGCCATCAAACGTCTGCCCATAATTTCAACCATATCATTCATATGGAAAGTCATAAACAGTGTATCGTTGCTAAGAAACAAACCAAATTGGCTTAGGTCAAAGTCGTTATCACTTACATTGTATACGCCACGCATTTCATAAATGTCTGGATCATACTTGCGATCACGATTTTCCATAAACAGCACGTCTTGGATAGTTAGTTCGTCTACTTCGCCACCGGAAATTTCTCCACCGCCGAATATGTCGCCAGTAGCTTGAGTTGGATCACTTCCATCATTGCCTGCAACGTTAGGACCAAGATATTTGTGAATGTATGCGCCACAGCCGCCAATGCGGAACTGTTCGCCAATAGATTTATCTAAAAAGTAGTAATCGTTAGTTTTATTTGGTTTCCATGTGGTTAAACGAGGCATTGTTAGTTCTCCTGATACTAGTATTTATCAATACTAGAAGGCATAAATAATACTAGCAAGGAGAATACAGATGGCAGCTCGTGATGATGTAATTAGAGAGATTGAACTACGTTTAGGTGGACAGATGGTTGATGTTGAACTCGACCCTGAACACTATAACCTATCAGTTGACAAAGCACTAGAAAAATTTAGACAGCGCAGTGAAAACGCAGTCGAGGAAGCGTTTGTTGAACTCAACTTTATTGTTGACACAAACACTTATACACTACCAAAAGAAATTATTGAGGTACGTGACATTTATCGTCGAGGTACTGGTACGCTCGGACAAGGCTCAAATACAATTGAACCATTTGAAGCACAGTATATGAATAGCTATTTGCTAAACAGTGGCAAAAGCGGAGGCCTTGTTACTTTTGATGCACTTGCACAACACAGAGAAACACTTGGACGTTTGTTTGGACAAGAAATTACTTTTACTTGGAATCACGTCACACACTTGCTAACTATCCACAGACGCCCAAAAGTTGAAGAGCCAGTATTCTTGTACGCTTATATGCACCGTCCAGAAGAAAACCTATTTGCTGACATTTACGCATCACCTTGGTTGAAAGAATATGCCCTTGCACAATCAAAACTAATGCTAGCAGAAGCACGTGGTAAGTTTGCACAGATTGCTGGTCCACAAGGTGGTACTACATTAAACGCAGATAGCTTGCGTCAAGATGCACTAGATGCAATTGAAAAACTTGAAGATGATATTATGCTACACAGAGAAGGTAGCTCGGGATACGGATTCACAATTGGTTAATGTCAACTTGTATACGAATTTAAAAAACAACGTTTCGGCGTTGTTTTTTTTTGAATAAAAAGGTTGACAACCAGTACTGTGCGTGCTATATTAAGTACATAGGTTGGAAGATATTCTAATTTAGATAGTGCAAGGAAATGTCGTTTCGTAAGGACGATAACTTGGCTAGTAGCTGTAGTGGCATTGCGTGACTGTGGAGACACAGAGACGTAGATTCGAACGTAACTGTTTGATACTAGGCGCAACCGAACGTATGAAATACTTACTAGGTTGTTGGAGGTAGACTGTAATCCTCCCTATCACCCTTAACAACAAATGGAATAAAATAATGCTACACGCAATGATTGACTTAGAAACATTAGACGTAACACCTGATGCAGTTGTATTAACAGTTGGCGGAGTGAAGTTTAACCCTGAGACTGATGCAGAGCCACACAGTGAATTTTATTTTAGGCTAGATGTTGACACACAAGACGGACGCAGTGTAAACGATGATACTGTAGCTTGGTGGGCAACACAAAGCAGTGAAATCCAAGAAGAAGCATTTGGCACAGAAGGACGAGTTCATATGGACGTGTTTCTTGATAGTTTGCCAAAGTGGATGGTAGGCGTAGATGTACTTTGGGGACAAGGTTACGGATTTGATGCTACCATTATGGAAAATATGCTTCGACAGCGTGGGAAGATTATTCCTTGGCGCTTCTGGCAAGTTCGTGATAGCCGTACATTGTTTAGTATGGCAAAAGTAGACCCTCGCAAAGCAATGCAAAGTGATTTGCACAACGCACTAGCAGATAGCTATTTCCAAGCTAAAGGTGTACAAATGGTATACAAAGAACTTGGATTAAACAAGTCGTAATTGGTACGAACGTGTTGACGCACACGCAAAACTGTGTTATAATAATTTTACATATTTAACAAACAATTTAGGAGAAGTTTCAGTATGAAAGACGTAGTAGGTATTTGTGGACTAATAGGCAGCGGTAAAGGTACTGTTGGCGACATCTTGGTTGATGAGTTCGGATATACCAAACTAAGTTTTGCTGATAAACTCAAAGACGGTGTTGCTAGTATTTTCGATTGGGATAGAGAAATGCTAGAAGGCGCAACCAAGGACAGTCGAGAGTGGCGTGAAACCACTGACGAGTTCTGGTCTAGCGAAACTGGATTTGAAGTTACTCCTAGACTAGTTCTACAACTCTTCGGGACCGATTGTATGCGCAATGGCTTCTTTGATGGAGTGTGGGTAAGCCTAGTTAAAAAAACTATCATTGACAATCCTGGCAAGAAGTTTGTTTTGCCTGATGTTCGCTTTGTAAATGAAATGCAAGCAATCAAAGATGTCAATGGTGAAATTTGGCAAGTACGTAGAGGTGAGTTACCTGCTTGGTTCGAAAAACGTCGTGATCACGGCGGAGCAGTAGCTAACGTACACCCCAGTGAATGGGAATGGATCTTATCTGATTCAAATTACAACCTTATTATCAGCAATAACAGCACACTAGAACATTTGTATAGCACGGTACAGTCGTCGATAACTGCGTAGTTATCACCGTAACCACCGAGTATAAGTACATCTCTGGTAAATACTACTAGTTACAAAAACTAAGTATTTGATATCAAAACCCCAGAGGAGACTATTATTATGGCAACCCTAGTATCACCAGGTGTAGATGTAACAATCACTGACGAGAGCGCATACGCTTCTCCAGGTGCAGGAACGATCCCTCTTGTCGTTGTGGCCACAAGACAAGACAAAGCAGATCCAACCGGCACTGAAAGTGACAGCATTGCAAAATACACCAAAGCAACTAACGCTGGAAAAGTTGTTCCAGTAACATCACAAAGAGAACTAACACAGTTCTTCGGTAACGCAGTTTTCGATAGCGCAGAAGGCGCAGAAACAAGCGAATACGGACTATTAGCAGCATACAGCTTTTTAGGCCAAGGTTCACAAGCTTACATCGTACGTGCAGACGTAGATATGGGCGAACTAGTAGCATCAACAACAGCACCAACTGGTCCTGTAAGTGCAGCTTCATATTGGTTAGACACAGACGCAAGTTCATACGGTATTCACGAATACAATGGTAGTACTTGGACAGTTAAAGACGTAACAGTCGAAGTTGATATGCTAGCAACAGCAGGCGAAGTAGCAGGAACATTTGCTCCATCGGCAGCAGTTGTAAACGGAACATACCTTGTAGCAGTACTAAGCGACGGCAACGACATTGCAGTATATTACTTCAAAGGCGTAAGCGGTGCTTGGGTTAAACTAGCACACGGTGGTTCAACAGAAACACAAGACATTACAGCAATAACAAACGCTGGAACAGCAGTTGTAACAAGTGCAACACACGGACTAGCAACTGGCGAAAAAGTAAAAATCACTGGCACTGGCATTTCACAAATCGACGGAAACGTATATACAATCACTAGAGTAAACGCTAACAGCTACAACTTGGATGGTATTGATTCAACAGCATTTGACGTATTTGCAACAACAGGTAACGGCGAACGTTTTTCAATCTCAGATGGTACAACAGTAACATTTGATCGTCACCACAAAGTTCCAGCTAATGTAGCAACTGGCGATGTTTGGATCAAAACATCAACACCAGGTAACGGAATCAACTTAGCACTAAACGTTGCAAACGCAACTGGTGTTATGGGTGCAGTAACAATTGAAGGTGTTACACGTAACCAAGGTTCAGTAAACTACGTACCACAAGATGGTAGCTCAAACACAAACATTGCAAGCCTAACAAATGGCAACGCAGTAGTTACTTTACTAGATGACGCAATTGGCGGATTCACAATTGACAAAGTTGCATCAAATGCAGCGGCTGCAATTACTGGTACAGTATACGCACAAGCAGACGCACCAGTTGGTACACCTGCAAACGGCGCACTATGGTTTGACGCAACAGCAACAGCATACGACATTCTAACAGTTGGTTCAACTGGTTGGGAACGTGTAGCAACAGCAGACATCCAGTACGCAACAGCAGCACCAACAACTAAAGCAAACGGCGCAAGCCTAACAGCAAGTGACATTTGGATTGACACAGATGCAACAGCTATCCCAGCACTTTATAAGTGGAACGGTACAGCTTGGACAGCAAGTGACAACACAGACCAGTCAACTAGCGAAGGTGTTCTATTTGCAGACATCAGTGATGATTCAGCAACTGCAAGCGGTGTTATAGCTTCAACTATCACTGGCGGACCAGATTACCAACTATACCCAACAGGTATGCTAGCAATCAATATGCTAAACAGTGGTAACACAGTACGTTCATATAGTGTAGCAGATAGTGCTTGGAGAAATGCAGCGACTAACCACGCAGATGGTTCAGGTGCATTTGGACGTTTGGCACAGCGTAAAGTTATTGCAACAGCAATGCAAGCGGCAGTTACAGGCAACGAAGATCTACGTGATCCAGCTCGTAACTTTACACTTCTTGTTGCTCCTAACTTCCCTGAGCTAACAGACGAACTAGTAACACTAAACAGCGATCGTGGCGAAACTGGTTTCATCATCATCGATACACCAATGCGTAAATCACCAACAGAAGCAGTTGCTTGGGTTGGCGGCGTAGGCGCAAGCGAAAATGGCGAAGATGGTCTTGTAACAAAGAACACATACAGCGCAGTATACTATCCAGCAGGACGTTCAACAACTCCAGCAGGTAACACTGTAACTGTTCCGGCTTCACATATGGCGCTTTATCAATATGCATATAGTGACAGTGTAAGCTTCCCTTGGTTCGCTCCAGCTGGTCTACTACGTGGTGTTGTACAAAACGGTAGTGCTGTTGGTTACATTACTGGTGAAGATGAGTTCAAAGCAATCTCACTAAACCAAGGTCAACGTGATGCTATGTACACAGCTAAGCTAAACCCAATTGCTAACTTCCCAGCAGAGGGTGTTGTACTATTTGGTCAGAAGTCACTACACGCAGCAGACTCAGCTCTGGATCGTGTTAACGTAGCACGCCTAGTTGCTCACCTACGTGAACGCTTCGACGAAATTACTCGTCCGTTCTTGTTTGAACAAAACGACAAGCAAACACGTGATCGTGCTAAAGCTATTGTAGAAGGCTTCCTTCTAGATATCCTAGCTAAGCGTGGTGTTACAGACTTTGCTGTTGTTTGTGATGAATCAAACAACACACCTGCACGTATTGACCGTAACGAACTTTACATCGATGTAGCAATTGAGCCTACTAAGAGTGTTGAGTTTATTTACATTCCAATCCGTATTGTTAACACAGGTACACTATAATTATGATAAAAGGGTAGTTAACTACCTGAGAGGCAGCTTCGGTTGCCTCTTTTTTTATCTTATTTGCATAAATACATACAGCGAAACAACAAACTGAGTTATTATAAGGAGAATAGACAATGGCCGTTTTGACAAATCTAGGTGTACCATCAACAAGTGGTGTTGCACAAACTACACTAATGCCGAAGCTACAATATCGCTTCCGTGTTACTTTTGGTTTTGATTCAACAGAAATCATCACTAGTAACGTAATGAGCGTTACACGCCCAACTTTTTCACACGAAGAAGTACAAGTTGACGTATACAATTCAAAAATCTTTCTAGCTGGTAAACACACTTGGGAACCAGTAAGCATCGTAATCCGCGATGACGTAAACAACAACGTAATCACACAAATCAACAAACAGCTAAACAAGCAAATTGATATGGCTGAACAAAGCACACCACTTGCTGGCGGCGCATATAAATTCTTTACAAAAATTGAAACACTAGACGGTGGTAATGCAGGTGCTCTTTCACTTGATACTTGGCGCTTAGACGGTTGCTTTATTCAAAACGTAGCATACGGTGAAAGCAATTATTCAAGTTCAGACTCACAGCAAATTACTGTTACTCTACGTTATGACAACGCAAGTCATCACGATGGTAGCGATAGTGCAGACGACCTATTCTCAGGCGCACCATCAACTAGCCAAGCTACAACAGCCACAGGCTTCTAAGGTAGTATAGGTTAATGTCTATTCTCAATAAAGCACAAGATGTCTTCCGCAGCGATGCGGAGGGCACTCTTGCATTAATTCCAAGACAAAGGTTTAACTTTACTCTTAGTATTGAGCAAGCAGACAGAACAGAAACTTACTTACGAGTAATAAGCACAGGTATTCCTAGCTTTAGCTATGATACAATGATTGCAAATCAATATAATAAGAAACGTGTAATACAATCTAAAATAAACTATGACCCAGTTACAGTTACTTTTATTGATACATTTGACAATCAGTTCGTAGAGTTCATTGAACGCTACAACAAAAACTACTATAACAATGGACAAGGTATTACAACGTTCACAGACGTAGGTTCTACTTCGGAAGCAATTGATCCGCAGTTTACTACTGATATGGGTTTTACTGCTACTACAGCGGCAGGACGCTATATGATTAAGAACGTTTTCATTGTGCAAGAAGGACAAGACAAAAGAACTTGGTCTTTGAAGAATCCAATTATAACTTCAATACAGTCAGATACACTATCATATTCAGATAGCACACCTACACAATTTACAGTAACATTCCAGCCAGAATCGTCATCAGTTAGTTCAAGCTAACTGCCAGTAATATATGTAGATAAATATACGTATGCCAAAGTATCAACAAGGGGTATACGTACCCAAGAACCCAGAAAAATATATAGGTAAACACGCACCACGCTATCGCAGTGGTTGGGAGCTTACATTTATGCGTATGTGTGACACTCATCCAGGTATACTAGGATGGGCAAGTGAAAGTCACAGAATACCTTATATTCATCCAATGACAGGTAAAGCAACAACTTATGTTCCTGACTTTTTCATTGTGTATGTTGATAAGAATGATAGAAAGCACGCTGAACTAATAGAAGTTAAGCCTAGCAGTCAAATTAAAGGAAATGCTAAAAGTGCAAGTGACCAAGCGGCAGCTATGGTTAACGAAGCCAAATGGAAGATTGCACAACAATGGTGCAAGCAACAAGGCATTGCGTTTAGAGTTATCACAGAGAATGAGATTTTCAATAAGCCTCAAGGTAGCAAACGTAAAAAGGCACCACCAAAGCCTAAGAAGCCCGGAGCTAAAGGAAAAAGAAGATGACAAAGAAGTTAGAAGAAGTATTCAACTTACCCGAAGTAGAAGAAAATATTGTTGACATTGATATCGACGAACTTGATATTGACAGATTAGAAAAACAACACCCCGAAGAAAAAGAGTATAACATCGACGATATCGAAACTGCAATCGCAACAGTAGATAAAGTAAACGATGCACTAGCACCAGTTCGTGGACTAGAAGCACTAGACATCGATATGGACAACTATGCAGACAGAGCTATGATAGCATTTGATGAGCTTATGGAACTAGGTGCAAACGTTGAAGACCGTCACGCCGCAACTATATTTGATAGTGCTAGCAAGATGATGACAAATGCACTAACTGCTAAAACAGCCAAGATGGATAAGAAGCTAAAAGTTATCCAAATGCAACTACAAAAGCAAAAGCTAGAGCTTGAACAACAAAAGCTAAAGCACAGCATAGCCAAAGACAAAATGAAAAACAATGACGATCCTGAGGATTTACAAGGCGAAGGCGAGCTAGTAGTTGACAGAAATGAAATAATCAGTGCCGTAATGGACAAGATCAATAACAGTAACGAGAAAGAATAAGTCTACTTGCATAAATAGTAGTAGAGTATAGGAGTATAAGAAATGAAAACCTTAACACAATATCTTGCAGAATCTGCAAAAGAATACGAGTTTCGTTTGAAAACTATCGTTGAGCTTACAGATGAGCAACTTGACAAATTAGAAACGCACCTACGTAAGTATGATGCATTTGATGTGGCAGCGCCAAAGAAAACAATTCTTCAGAGTGCACCACTTGATTTTTACAACACTGGCGCAAGAGAAGTTTACATTATAGACTTTAAAACACGTTTGCCAGTAGTACCGCAAATACTTGTTAACGAAATGATTCAAACACTAGGAATTAGCGAACACGACATTCGTGTACGTGGAGTTAACGAGCCAGGTGAGATCCTTGATCAAGCCAATATGGAAGAAAAAGAAGTAGTAGCTGCAGACCCAGAGAACGCAGTACTTAACGACCCTGATTACAGCGAAGTTGAAAATGCACCACACGAAGATGCATTTGGTAACGAGCATACAACTAAATTTCTAGACGAGCTAGAAAAAACACGCACTCCAGTGCAAACAGAATACAAAGGAAGCTAAAAAATGGATATCTCAGAACTAAACAACATCCTAAAGCTAGCTGGTCTTGAAGCTCGTCAAATCGATGCTGAAGCACCAGAAGCTGATGCAGAGATGGTATGTAAAGATTGCGGCGACACACAAGGTCACCCAACAACAGATTGCGAACACGATTGTAACGACCCAGAAGGCGAACATTGGGTATGCAAAGATGAATCAGTATCAGAGGGCTTTAAAATCCGTGACAAATCACGTGGATATGGCGTATCAGATAAAACATATAAAACCCGTGAAGAAGCACAAGACGCTGCAGTAATGAAATCTGCATCATCAGGCGGCGATTACGAAGTCATTGAAGAATGGGCTAACAGTGGAGACCACGTTGAAGGTGAACCAGTAGCAGTTGAGATTCCAGGTGAAAACGTTGACACAAGCTTGCGCCGTCACATTGGTGCAAATGCACAGCCAGTTAAAGTTGAAGAAATGATGGACTCGTACCGTGCATTTAAAACTGAACTAGTTGAATCAGACGAGTCACTACTTGAAGAAGTAAACGAAGATGAAGTACGTGAACTAGTACTATACGCTGAAAACGATGGCACACTATACAGCCAAAGCACAGCACCAATTCAAAAGAACCTTTCTAAGAAATGGGCAAAAGGCATTTACGACCACGGCAAAGCAATTACACTTTGGAAGTATCACGCTGACAGAGCTGCTAAAGCATACGGCAAAGAATTTGGCAATGGCGATGGCTTTGCAATCTTTAGCCCAGCAGTACGTAAAGCGGCAGCAAAAGAGTTTGCTGATAGCTGGCAGATGGAACTAGAAGCAGGCAACCTACACGAAGAAACTCAAGACGTAGTTGAAGCTGGTGGTTACTACACACAACCAGTATACGATATGATTGAAAAGCACGGTATTGACAAAGTAATGCACGAACTACTAACTGCATTAGACGCAGATACTATTCAAGCATTTTTGAACAACGTACAAATTGAAGAAGTATCAGAAGAACCAAAGTTCGACGATATGGATCAAGAAACACTTGACAGCGAATTCGGCGATGAAGATTCATTGTACACAGACGTAGACCAAGAAACACTTGATATGGAAGAAGATGCAACACATTCTGTAACAGCACAAAACAAAGACAAGATTGTACGTGACATTGAAAAACTAGAAATGCTAGTACGTTCAGGTCAAGCAGATGACAGTATACACCGTCAACTATCAAAGCGTATGCAACAACTTAAAGACCTAGAAGAAGGTGTTTATGAAGATGCTAAGCGTTGGAAACAAACTAGTATGTCAGCAGAAGAAGCAAAAGCTGAATACGGTGAAGAAAACGTAAAAGTTAAAGTAGGCGGACTTAACAACGGCGACGATATGGTAGAAGTATTTGTTGAAGAAGTAACAGAAGATGACACTCGTGTACCAATGACAGTAACTGGTATTGAATACGAAGCTGGAGACGCTGGTGAAGAATCTTTGGAACTAATGATTCCAACTGAACTACTACGCAACGAAGAAAAGCTAGACGCTTACCTAACAGACTTGATTGCTAAAGAAACAGGTATGATGATGATTTCATACGCTGACATCGAAGGCGCTCCGGAACTAGACGAAGTAGCATATGACATCAACGAAGATGAAATGGCTAAAGAGTACGGAATGTTCACAGACGAAGGCGATGCAGAAGTAGCTAAGATTTGTGACGAAGTTTGTTCTAAAGTAGAAGCAGGCGAAATGGATATGGACGAAGCAATTGATATGGCTATGTCAGCACTTGAAACACTAAGTGAAAATCCAGAGTTTGGTGAAGCAGAAGACACAGCAGTACGTGAAGCACTTGTATATGAAATACAAGAACGTTGTTCAACACTAGAAGAAGCTGCTAAGCCAGACTTCCTAGACGTTGATGGCGACGGCGACAAAGAAGAGTCAATGAAAGACGCTGCTGAGGACAAAAAAGAAGCTGAATAACTAGAATATTTTGACTAAACGACTAGGAGAGAGTAATGACGCTATTTGTACACTTAATTGATATTATACCTTTTGTTTTAGGTACTTTTGTAATACTATGGGGAGCTGGAACAATCAGCAAGTCGCCATTACAAAACAGTGTAATTATTGTAGCAACATTTCTCTACCTAGTCGCTCAAAGCAGCTGGTTCTCAAGCTGGCTTGCTGGAAATGAATGGGGAAGAGACATAGCTAACTTTATATGGTTCTTCTTTAACACAACAACAATGGTGATATTTATATGGGTACTTTACAAATCGAAAGAAAAGTAAAAGACACAAGCGATCTCGCACTAGCAAAAAAACGTAAAGAATCAAGAATGTGTTATGCTGGAAGGTATGTTGAACAGCTCTCAGGAGCGTCACTTATACTTGTAGCATTAACTGTAGTCACAGGCACAGTAGCAACAACACTAATAAACGATTCTAAACTAATACTTGAACAAGAATTCATTGGGTATATTTTGGTAGTACTTGGCTTTTGTCAATTATATTATAGCGGATTAGATCAGCGAAGGCTGTTCAACTTACTAACTAGCAGTGCTTGGACTACTATTGCACTTAGTAGTTTTTTACATCTTGGACAATGGAATATTCTAGCCGCACTTGCGCTACCTATGGCGCTTATATCCTTTTACTTGTTTGGTTATCAAACAGGTGTATATGACACACAGGGTAAAACGAAATAATGTTCGTCGATGATGGCTTACTAGCCAAATACTTACCGCCAGCAATTGGCATAATCATCCTAATCGTAGGAGCAGGCTTTATGGGCCTATTCAGAGCGACTAGACTACAAAAAGGTGCGTTCAGCGATACTGTTGAAAGTCTAATGCGCCAACTAGAAGTTATCAAAGACGAAAACAATCTACTTCATCAACAACTAGACATACTCCATACTCAACTAGAAGTACTGTCGTCAATTAATGCAGTTGACAAAAAGCAAGATGAAGAAGTGTCAGATGTATTCAGAGATGCAACATCGACAAACCCCCTAACAATACGTAAACGCCCAAACAGAAAATAATTTAATATGTCAGCTAATACAGACCTTACAAAAAAACCCTATCAAAAAGACTCTCTAACTGAAAAGCAAATGCTTGAGCTAGCTCAGAGCGCACACGATCCAAAGTACTTTATACGTAACTTTTGTTTTATTCAGCATCCAACAAAAGGGCGTGTTCCGTTTGCACTGTTTGGTTTCCAAGAAGAACTAATTGATGTGTATCACGGAAATCGTTATAGTATTAGTATGCTTGCTCGTCAAATGGGTAAATCAACGTGTGCTGGCGCATACTTGCTTTGGTATGCTATGTTTATGCCAGACAGTACAATACTCATTGCGGCACACAAATACAGTGGCGCACAAGAGATTATGGCACGTATTCGCTATATGTACGAAAGTTGCGATGACCACGTTAGAGCAGGTGTTACAGCGTACAACAAGGGCAGTATAGAGTTTGATAATGGTAGTCGTATTGTAGCGCAAGCAACAACTGAGAATACCGGACGTGGTATGTCTCTTACGTTAGTTTACTTAGACGAGTTTGCATTTGTACAACCACGTATTGCCAGTGAGTTCTGGACTTCACTATCACCTACACTATCAACAGGTGGTAAGTGTTTGATTACAAGTACGCCAAACAATGACGATGACCAGTTTGCTAGTATTTGGAAACAAGCTAATAAAACAGTTGACGAGTTTGGAAATAAACGCAAAGTAGGAATAAACGGATTCAAACATTACCTATGCGACTGGCGCAGTCACCCTGATAGAGATGAAGACTGGGCAAGCGAAGAACAAGGTAAAATTGGTGAAGAACGATTTAGACGTGAACACAACTGTGAGTTTGTTACGTTTGATGAAACACTTATTAACGCTGTTAAGCTAACTGATATGGAAGGTGTAGAACCATATCAAAAAACAGGACAAGTGCGTTGGTTTGATCAGATTAAAAATGGATACACTTACATAATTGGTTTAGATCCTAGTTTGGGTACAGGCGGAGATGCTAGTGCTATTCAAGTGTATGCATTACCTGGTATGTCACAAGTAGCAGAATGGCAACACAATAAAACAACAGTGCAAGGACAAATTAAAGTTCTAAGACAAATATGCAACTACATACAAGACGAAGCACCAGACAGTGAAATATATTGGAGTGTTGAAAACAACACACTTGGAGAAGCGGCACTTGTAGTAATAGAAGAAATGGGCGAAGAAAATATAGCTGGAACATTCCTAAGTCAGCCTAAGTCAAGAGGTACTAAAGGTAGACGTGGGTTTACAACAACACACAAGTCTAAAATTGAAGCGTGTACAAAGTTTAAGAATTGGATTGAAACAGATAAGCTTACTGTTGCAAGTAAGAATCTCTTACGTGAAATGAAAAACTTTGTAGCTCGAGGAAACAGCTATTCAGCCAAAGAAGGCGAACACGACGATTTGGTTATGGCAACTATGCTAGTAGTACGTATGACACAGATTGTTAGCCAATACGATGATCAAACATTTGAAGAACTGCGTGACGCATTTGACGACGATGATGATGATTTTTCACCAATGCCAATGGGCTTTCTATAACACAATATAGATAAA
>Ga0233414_10000194_pt1 | contig 26378 bp, 25 predicted proteins | sample Na_anoxic_10_MG_FD_189020 | JGI IMG/M metagenome (GOLD analysis project Ga0233414, IMG submission 189020) | Seawater microbial communities from Saanich Inlet, British Columbia, Canada - Na_anoxic_10_MG | ecosystem: Environmental > Aquatic > Marine > Inlet | place: Canada: British Columbia... | reverse complement strand
GATTACTTTTTACTGGCAATAAGCTGTATATTTGTCAACAATATTCTCCTAATGCAGTATCTGGGAAACTGCCCATTTCTTGGGGTATCCAAGAGAATGGAAACTGCACTGGGCATGGCCATGGCGGTTGTCTTTGTGTTGGTCCTGGCAGGAGCAATTACCTGGATCGTCAATAATTTGGTATTGAAACCATTTGGGTTCGAATTTTTAAGGACTTTAGCCTTTATCTTGGTAATAGCCTCCTTGGTCCAGTTTGTTGAGATGTTTCTTAAGAAGAGCATACCTGCTCTGTATGCCGGCCTTGGAATATTTCTTCCATTAATCACAACAAACTGTGCAGTTATGGGTGTATGCCTTATCAATATTAAGGAGGAATATACTTTTCTTCAGGCGCTGATTACCTCTTTTACTTATGCGATTGGTTTTGGATTAGCTCTTATCCTGTTTGCTGGAGTTCGTGAGCGTGTCCTTCTTGCAAGGGTACCAAAACCGCTACAAGATACGGCGATAGGTCTGGTGGGGGCAGGAATGATGTCCCTTGCATTTTTTGCCTTTAAAGGAATGGCTTAGCAAAGCTTAGCCTCAATCCGACGAGGCTTCGCGATGCTGGATATTAGATGATCGATTCAGGACAGACTAAATAGGAGGAACAACATGTTAGGTGGACTTTTAGTCATGGGGGGGTTGGGTGTTTTTGTCGGTGTAGGGCTCGCATTGGCATCCAAGATATTTTATGTGTATGTGGACCCCAAGATTGAAGCAGTGGATGAAGCCTTGCCTGGTGCCAATTGTGGTGGATGTGGGTATCCTGGTTGTGGAGCAAATGCTGTGGCTATTGTGGAAGGTAAATCTTCCCCGTCCTCTTGTGTGGCCGCTGGTCCGGAAATAGCCGAGGAAATAGCCGAGATAATGGGCGTAAAGCTTGAGGCCAAAGAGCCCGATATAGCAAGGCCGGTGTGTACGTATGGTTTTCAGGATGCAGATGTTAAATATATCTATAATGGGATAAATGACTGCAGGGCAGCAGCCCTATTAAGCGGTGGCACAAAGGTCTGTCCCATTGGATGTCTTGGCTTAGGTACCTGTGTAAGGGAATGCCCTTTTGGTGCCCTCTCCATGGGACCGGATAATCTTCCTGTGGTTGATCCAGAGCTTTGTACCGGTTGTGGTACGTGCGAACGCGTCTGCCCGAAACATATAATCACTCTTACCTCCTATACACGGCGCATTCAGCGCGAATATACTACCGATGAATGCACAGCACCCTGCCAGAGGACCTGTCCGGCCGGAATTGATATCCCTGCCTATATTCATGAGATCGCAGAGGGCAACTACCTGGAAGCGGTTCGCATCATCAAGGAGGCAAATCCATTTCCTGCAGTGTGCGGGCGTATTTGCGTGCAACCATGCGAATATGAATGCCGGCGCAATCTGGTGGATGAACCAGTGGCGATCAACAACCTGAAACGCTTTGCTTCTGACTGCGAGAGAAATTCAGGTCAGTATGTTCAGATACCGAGGGCGCCTGAGACTGGAAATAGGGTTGCCGTTGTTGGTGGAGGTGTGGAAGGATTGACTGCAGCCTATTTTTTGAATCGGCTGGGCCATGATCCAACGGTATATGAGGCGACATCTCGACTGGGAGGGATACTTCATGCCGGGATTCCGGAAAACAGGCTTCCAAGAGATATTTTAGATTGGGAAATCAATGGGATCCTGGACGCTGGTGTTCAGGTAATTACGAATGAGAGGCTTGGTCAGGATATCACAATAGAGTCTTTATTAGGGGATGGCTTTAGCTCCATTTTTGTGGCGACCGGTGGATGGGACACACAGCTTTCTGAAAAGGGAAGAATCAATTCTATAAAGCCCTTGCCCGGAGTGCAGCTCCTGGTCGATTTTATGCTAAATCAAAAGGCCGGGCAAAAGGTATCGACAGGGAGACATGTCATGATTATCGGAGGAGGAATGGCTGGCTTTGAGGCTGCAAGAAGCTGCCTTGAGGAGGGTGCAAGGGCTGTTCATGTAGTATTTCGTACTTCTCAAGATCAGGCCCCATTTTCAGAAGATAACTTGACAAAAACAGAGAAAGAATGGATTCAGTTTCACTTCCAAAGTGCTCTGACAAGAATGATCGGGGATGGCGGTCAGCTAACACATGTAGAGATTGCCCACAATTTAGGGGAAGGTAAAGAGGAAGAGGACAGGGAAGTCCTTCCAGTGGATACCATATTGATCGGTGCAGGAAGATTTCCTGAACTCATTTATGCCCCTCATAAAGAAAACGGTGATGAGCAGGAGCCGGAACAACAGGAAACGGATATACTAAAAACGAGCCAATGGGAAACTCTTGTTCTTTCTCCAAGTCCTTTTGCAGAACAAGACATAGGTATATTCCGACCTGGAGAGGTTGTTGCCGACTATAAGGCAGTTGTTGAGGCAATTGGTTCCGGTCGAAGAGCAGCTAATTCGGTCCACCATTTTTTGATGGGTGAAGCTATAGAATCCCCTGATAACATGATCCGAAAGCAGACCAAAGTCCTGAGCCTTGATGAGTTGGAACCAGTCTCAGAGATTCCCAGGCAGAAAATGCCTGAGCTTCCTTTGGAAGAGCGAATAACTGATCCTTCTGCGGAAATTGCATTGGGATATTCAGAAGAGCAGGCTATACAAGAAGCTGAACGGTGCTTGCAATGCGGTCTTATATGTTATCGTCGAGTTAAAGGGGATCTTTAGAAGTGATCCTTTTTCAACTCTGTCGTGGATTCATTTTTCCCCCTTTTATTCTCTTCATTTGAGAGCAGGTTTTATAAATCACCAGATCTTTTTTCGGGAGTAGCTATGGACTCTGAAAACATAATTGTCATAGATGATCAAGAGTTTTTATTTACAGAAGGTGAAACGATCCTTCAAGTAGCACAGCGGAATGGGATTGATATTCCGACCCTTTGCTATTTGAAAGGGGCTTCCCCTACCGGTGCGTGCAGGATTTGTTTGGTAGAAGTAAAAGGAGCCAGGAACCTTGTGGCCTCTTGTGCAGCACCTGCAGCGCGTAGAATGGTGGTCAGGACAGAAACCCCGAGGGTCATCAAGGCGCGGCGTATGAATATCGAACTCTTGCTTGGTTCAGGACAACACAACTGCCTTGCTCAGGACATGGATGTGGATTCCTGGACCGACTTTCAGCTTAAGGCATTGGAAACAAAAGAGCACCAGGATCTCTGCCCAGTTTATGGACAGTGCCGCCTGCAGGATCTGGCAATTCGGTACCAGGTTAAGACAAATCGTTTTACTCCTGCTGAAACGCCGTATCCTATCGAGAACGTAAATCCCTTCATCGTCCGGGACTTTTCTCGCTGTATTCTTTGCGGTCGTTGCGTTCAGGCATGCAATGAAATTCAGGTAAACAATGCAATAAGCCTTGGATATAGAGGTTCTGAATCTAAGATCGTTGCTGAAGGGGACCGTGCCCTTAAAGATTCTGACTGTGTTTTTTGTGGGGAGTGCATTCAGGTTTGTCCGGTAGGTGCCCTTATTCCTAAGCAGGATTTTGTCTTAGAACACTCGCCTGGCGAGGCAAAAAAGGTTCGCACGACATGTTCATATTGCGGTGTAGGGTGCCAAATTTATCTCCATGTAAAAGATAATGAAGTGGTCAAGGTGACCGGAGTAGAGGATGTGGCCCCGAATTATGGAAGCCTTTGTGTGAAGGGCCGGTTTGGATATGATTTTATCAATCACCCGGATCGTCTTAAGACCCCATTGATCAAAGAGAATGGAAAATTTAAAGAGGTCTCGTGGGATGAGGCCCTGAATCTCGTTGCCGAAAAGTTGATTGAGATTAAAAAAGATTCGGGCCCGGATGCTATCGGGGTGTTATGTAGTGCACGTATCACCAATGAAGACAATTACATTGCACAGAAATTTGCGAGGGCTGCAATCGGGACAAACAACATAGACCACTGTGCCCGTCTCTGACATTCTTCTACAGTGGCCGGTCTGGCCGCAACCTTAGGAAGTGGTTCTATGACAAATACCATAGGAGACATTGAAAAAGCGGATGTTATACTGATTGTCGGTTCTAACACGACAGAAAACCATCCAGTAATCTCCAGCTGTGTAAAGAGAGCAGTTACTTTCAATGGGACAAAGCTAATTGTGGTTGACCCTCGCAGGGTTAAGATAACACATTTTGCAGATATTTGGCTGAGACCAAATTTAGGCACGGATGTTGCCTGGATCAACGGGATGATGAATGTAATTATCAAAGAAAAGCTATATATTGAGGAATATATCCAGGAGCATACAGAGGGTTTTGACGAATTTAAAAAGACTGTCAAAAAATACACGCCTGAATATGTGGAAAAAATAACAGGGATACCTGCAAAAGAGCTTATAGATGTTGCCAGATTATATGCAGGCGTAAGTAAGGCCTCTATTTTATACTGCATGGGAATTACTCAGCATACAACCGGTACAGATAATGTAAAATCCCTGGCACATCTTGCCATGCTCTGTAATAATCTGGGTATCGAAGGAGGGGGTGTAAACCCGTTACGGGGACAGAATAATGTTCAGGGTGCCTGTGATATGGGTGGACTTCCAGATGTATATACCGCTTACCAGAAAGTAATCGATCCCGAGGCACGAAGGGTCATGGAAGAAAAATGGGATGTTTCTGGGCTTCCTGACAAGCCCGGTCTCACGATTACAGAAATGATACCAAAGGCCCATGATGGCGAGCTTAAAGCACTATATATCATCGGAGAGAATCCACTTGTTTCTGATCCTGACCTGAATCATGTTGAGAAAAGTATGGCCAACCTGGATTTTCTGGTTGTACAGGACATATTTATGACAGAAACCGCAAAGATTGCCGATGTTGTTCTGCCCTCTTGCTGCTTTGCTGAAAAAGAAGGGATATTTACAAATACTGAACGACGGGTGCAGCGGGTAAGAAAGGCGGTTGATCCTCCAGGAGATGCCAGGGGAGACTGGGAGATCATTTGCGAAATCTCAACACGTTTGGGATACACCATGATATATGAAAACAGCAGGGCTATCATGGAAGAGATAGCAACCATTACTCCTTCATATGGTGGGGTCACATACGACCGCATAGAATACGAAGGGATTCACTGGCCCTGCCCAACGACGGATCACCCCGGCACCCCGATTCTCCATGTTGGAACGTTCATCGGCGGCAAAGCGATATTTTATGGTATAGATTACATACCTCCGGCCGAGCAGACAGATGATGAATACCCTGTGTACTTGACAACAGGACGTGTTATTTTCCAGTTCCACACAGGAAGTATGACCATGAAATCTCAAGGTCTGAATGATCTTGCACCCGAGTGCTTTGTTGAAATTTCAACAGAGGATGCAAGTAAATATGATTTGGAGGACGGGAGCCTTGTAAATATTAGTTCTCGAAGGGGTAACATAAATGCCAGGGTAAATATTTCGGACAAGGCAGTTCCTGGGACTATATTTATTCCGTTCCACTATGCAGAGTCTGCTGCAAATAGACTAACAAATGCTGTCTTTGATCCAGTTTCAGGCATACCAGAATACAAGGTCTGTGCGGTAAAATTGTCAAAGGTTGAATAGAGTAAAAGAAGCGTTTTGATGAGCGTGAAATGTTATCCTCCACAAGATCCAAACTTATAGCAAGTTTTTTAGGGGTTTCCTTTTTTGTTGGCGGTCTTTCTCTATTCATTGGCGGGCAGCTTCTTTACAAGAGTGTGCTCAGCGAGGCAACAAACCGTGTCAGGTTAGACCTGAATTCAGCTCGTGAGATATACAATACACGCATTGAGACAATTAAATGCCCTCTAACTATTACCACACTGGGGTTTGGGTTCCTCTCAGCACTTGAAAAAAAAGACACCCTGGAACTTGTCATTCGACTAAAGCGGTTAGCAAAAGAAGCCAAAATGGATTTTGCCGGTATAGTCACGAAAGAAGGTGAAACGTTATGTCGAATTGGACCGAATTCTATACCAAAAAAAAGGGTCCAAGCTGACAATCCTATAGCAGACTTGGCGCTCAAACGCGGTGTTAGTATATTTGGGACCGTTATTTTTAGCAAGGAATTTCTCTATGCCGAGGACCCTGAACTCGCTGATCGCGCCAGAATTAAATTGCTTTCTACACCGAGGGCAACTCCGAGATCTGAGCAGGAAGAAATGTCGGGAATGGCGCTTGCTGTTGCAATACCGGTATTTGAAAAAGGCGATTTGATTGGAGTTATCTACGGAGGAATTCTTTTAAATCGAAGTCAAACGATAGTTGACACGGTTCGGGACACAGTGTCTCAGCAGGAGTCATACAAAGGCAAAAATATAGGAACAGCTACCATCTTTTTCAATGACCTCCGCGTATCAACAAATGTACTTAATCCGGAAGGAAAGCGGGCAATTGGAACTCGAGTCTCGAAAGAGGTTAAGGAACATGTCCTCACAAAGGGTAAAAAATGGGCAGATCGTGCCTTTGTTGTCAATGACTGGTATATCACGGCCTACGAGCCTATTGAGGACATATCTGGTAATAGAGTGGGAATGCTTTATGTCGGAGTATTAGAGGCCAAGTATACTGACATGCGGAGGAAGGCCCTTTTCATTTTTGTGCTTATAACTGTTGCAGGTATGATAATAGCAATAGGGTTGGGATACATCCTGGCACGAAAGATCATGAACCCAGTCCATCAGTTGATAAAGGCGAGCCAACAGGTTTCTGAGGGTAGCCTATCGCCGGATATTGGTCCTATATCGAAAGACACCGAAATGAGTATATTGCAAAATACCTTTAAGGATATGGTTACAGCTGTAGGACGTAGGAGGGAAGAGGCCACAATTCGGCTCGTCCATTCTGAAAGACAGGCCAGTGTCGGTAGGCTTGCGGCAGGTGTAGCTCACGAGATAAATAATCCTCTTACAGGTGTATTAACATATGCTCACATGCTACTACGACGTAAAGATATAGGAGATGAAATCCGGTCTGATCTTGAAACAATAGTCAAGGCAACTGAGCGGGTCAGGAAGATTGTTAAGGGTTTGCTCGATTTTTCCCGACAGACAGTGCTTGATAAAGAGCCAACCGATCTAAATCGGCTTATCCGTTCCACAATATCATTAACGGAAAACCAGGCACTTGTAAAAGGTGTAAGTATCAAAGCAGACTTAGCAAAATTGCCCAGGATTACCCTTGACAACAGCCAGTTCCAAAGTGTGTTATTAAATATTATTTTAAACGCAATTGATGCAACTCAACCGGGCGGCGATATTACGATATCTACAGGTATAAGCTTGTCTGCGAGCGATGCTAACCGAAAGGGTGTTGAGATTGTCATCACTGACACTGGTTGCGGTATACCAACTGAGAATCTTGAGAAGTTGTTCGACCCTTTTTTTACCACAAAAGAGGTTGGCCAGGGTACTGGACTTGGCCTGGCAGTTTCATATGGAATTGTGCAAAGGCATGGGGGAACGATCAGGGTTCAAAGCAATATTGGCAAAGGTAGTTCTTTTTTTATCTGGGTACCGATAGAAGATCAGGTTGAGTAACGTGCAAATACTTGTCGTAGATGACGAAAGGCTTGTCCTTGATAGTTGCAAGATGGTGCTTGAGCCAGAGGGGTTTGAGGTATTACTTGTTACATCTGCTGACAAGGCCCTGAAGGCAATTAAGGATAAAAAGCCGACTCTTCTTCTCGTTGACATAAAGATGCCTGAGCATGATGGTTGGTATCTTATGCAACAGGTTAAGGAAAAGTGGCCGGATATACCTGTTATAGTAATGACCGGCTATCCTACAACAGAAACAATTGCGGAAGCAGAGGAGTTGGGGGCATCCCGGTTTATTGCCAAACCATTTACACCTGATGAGCTCCTGGAAGCAGTCCACCAGGTTATTTGAAAGGAGAAAAGACGTGGAGAAAAAGAGAGCATTAGTGATAGATGACGAACAGATAGTGTTAGATAGTGTTGGCAAGATACTTGCCGATGAGAATTACGATATAGATGTAACCCTGAAAGGCGGAGAAGGGATCTACTGGGCCATCAAGAAAGAATACGACATCGTCCTGAGCGATATCATGATGCCGGATGTTGGAGGCATGCATGTGCTTCGGGATATTAAGCGGAACAAACCCACCCTTCCCGTTGTCATGATAACGGGTTATGCATCTGTCCAGTCAGCGGTAAAGGCGATGAAACTTGGAGCAACAGATTATCTGGAAAAGCCATTTACTCCTGAGAAACTCGTCGATACAATGAACTCGGCGCTTGCTGCTCCACAAGAGCATGTAGAGCAAGGCTTAATTCACAAGGATGAAGTGATTAAGGTCCTTGAGCGGGCTGCATCCGACAGCGGATTTGTTCGCAATTTATTAGAACTTGGATCAGACGCTCTTGATGAGTATGATCTTACAGGTCCTGAGAAACTTGCACTGATAACCGGTGATATTGAGTGGATAGAGCAGGAGATTGGACCACTTACTCCAAATCAGAAAAAATGGCTTGAACACCGGTTGGGCGCCGAAATCTGGTAACATTAGAATATTAGTAACAGTTTAGATCTTTGAAATCATGTAAGACAAGGGCATGGGGTCTCTTTTAAGAACCGAGAAATTGGTTGCTTGATTGTGAACATTCCTGCTGCCTGAGGCGGGCGGAGAGGGTGCTTTGCTTGATGCCCGAAGCTTTGCACAAGGCATAAATCCAGAAAGTCCGCCGGCCCGCCTCAGCTTCCCGTACCGCTGAGTCTGTAGTGGCGGCCTAGTCGGTTTCTTAAAAGAGACCCCCATGTCCTTGTGATTCGCACATGGGTTTTTCAGATAGCTAAATTATTACGAATATTTAAATTAAGAGAGATACTCGTTTTCTTAGAAGCTATAGTTATGATTTAGTAAAGCAAGGAAGAGATATGACTCAAGAAAAAAAGATTCTTATTATTGATGATGACCCTGACTTTGCTGCAGCGATACAAAAAATATTAATAAGTGCTAACTATCATGTGGATATGGCAGGTAATGTAGAAGATGGCATGAAAGCAATCGAGGAAAAAAAGCCTGATTTGATCCTGCTGGATGTAATGATGGAAAAATATGATGACGGTTTTAATATGTGCCATGATTTAAAACATGACGACCGTTATAAAGAAATTCCGGTGATCATTATAACTGCTGTTACAGAGGTGACAGGACTTAAATTTGATCCTGAGACGGATGGTGAGTATCTTGAAGCAGACGACTATGTGCAAAAACCAATCAGTCCAGATACACTTTTGGCTAAGGTAGCAAGTTTTCTTTAGTTTTTTATCATAAGCTTATATTGATGATAACGAATTCTGGATTGTGGCTCTTAAAGAGTCCCGCATCCCGATTTTTATTCTATTTTCAAAGTGATAAACAGTCCTAATGTTTCTTATTTATCCGGTTTTGAGTTTCAAGTTCCGGCTTGTCAGGATTGGGAGCCATAAATGTCAGTTGAGGGAGCACGTATATTAGTAATAGACGATGAAGAAATGGTACGGAAATCGTGCTCTCGAATCTTGATGGAAGAGGGGCATATTGTTGAGACTGCGGAAAATGGTGATATAGGGTTGAAACTATATAAGGAGTTTCATCCTGATCTTGTATTGGTTGATTTAAAGATGCCAGGCAAGAGCGGCATGGATGTTCTGGAGGAGATAGAAAGCACAGACTCAAGTATAGTTAAGATTGTAATCACAGGTTATGCTACAGTATCTTCTGCCGTAGATGCAATGAAGAAAGGCGCATATGATTTTATACCTAAGCCTTTCACTCCAGAGGAAATACTTATTATTGTTGCACGTGGATTAGAGAAAAGACGGTTGCTCTTAGAGAGTGAGGCCTTGAAAGTAGAACAGGAGAAGATAAGAAGAAATATGATTTCCCTGGTCTCACATGAATTAAGAGCCCCTTTAGCTGCCACGGTGCAATATCTGGAAGTTATCCTTGGTGGCATGGCAGGTGAAGTTTCTTCAGAAGTCAAAGAGATGGTTGGTCGCTGCGATGTGAGACTAAAAGAGTTGTTAGAGTTACTTACTCGATGGCTAAGCCTTGCCACTTTTGATCAAGTTAAAAAGGTAAAGCATTTTCAAGATATTGATTTAATAGAAATTGCAACGAAGTCTGTTGGGGTATTGAAATCTCTGGCTGAAAAAAACGAGATTAGCCTTACTGTTGATTCCCCTGCGCATTTGTCACCCATAAAAGGAAGCAAAATGCCTTTGGAAGAGATCTTCAATAATTTGATCGGCAATGCCCTCAAATATAATAAGCCAGGTGGTTGGGTAAAAATAACAATATCTGAAAATGATAAAGAGGAATTTGTTGAGATAAGTGATAACGGTTTAGGAATGAAAGAGGAACATTTATCAAGAATATTCGATGAGTTTTATCGAATTAATGGTAGGAGAGATGCCCCGATAAAGGGGTCAGGACTGGGACTATCGATTGTTAAGAAGATGGTAGATACACATGGCGGAATGATTGATGTAGAAAGCCGATTTGGTGAAGGAACAACCTTTAAGATCGGCTTTCCAAAGTCTGGATTGTGATTTTTGAAGAGATCCACATGCCGATGACTTATATATTTTGTAACAGTTTAGATCTTTGAAAACATGTAAGACGAGGGCATGGGTTTTTCAGATAGCTAACCTATTGATGAACTCGTAAAAAGTCGTCACCCCGGCGAAAGCCGGGGTCCAGGTCAGTCATAAGTTTCTGAAAATACTGGATTCCGGCTTTCGCCGGAATGACAAAAAATGATGTTCTTTGACTTTTTACGAGTTCATCAACCTATTAATATATTTTAAATTTAAACAGTTAGCAAAAAAAAATGATAATTCTGTGCAAATAGATGGAGTCTGCTATTAAGAAAAAAGATAAAATTGATCTTTTCTTTCAACCCAGTATGGCCAGGATTGAGAGAATATTACCTCAAGTTGAAGGTCATAGGCTTTTTCAACTTAGGTTTGTTGATGAAGATATAGCCACGGCTTTTACACATGTCCCTGGTCAATTTGTGGAGTTAACCGTATTAGGGGTAGGGGAGGCCCCAATATCAATCTCATCACCTCCCACAAGACCGGGAATTATTGAAATCTGTGTTCGAAAGGCCGGTTTGGTAACCAGTGCCCTATTTGAACTTCAGAAAGGAGATCTTGTTGCTTTGAGGGGTCCTTTTGGAAGAGGTTTTCCAATGGATATTTTGAAGGGAAAGGATCTCTTACTTGTTGCTGGCGGTTTAGGCATGGCGCCCCTACGTTCTCTTCTACAGGCTATTCTTGATGAACGAGGGAATTATGGTGATTTGGTTTTGATGTATGGTGCCAGAAATCCGGATGATGTACTATTTAAATATGAACTGCTTGGTTTAATGAATAGAACAGATATAAAGTACCTTTTGAGTGTTGATGTGGATGAGGAAGGCATCTGGAGGCAATATATTGGAGTAGTTACCGGGTTATTTGAGCGAGTTGATATGAATCCTGAAAGCACATTTTGTGCTCTATGTGGCCCCCCAATTATGTATCGTTTCGTAATTAAAGAGTTACTTAAGAGAAATATCAAAACAGAAAGAATATTTGTGTCTTTGGAGAGGATGATGCAATGTGGGGTAGGGAAATGCGGACATTGTACAATTGGTGAATACTATTGTTGTACTGATGGTCCTGTATTTAAGTATTCTGAAATCAGCCATATCAAGGAGGCGATTTAGTGTCTCATACATTGGTTGTATGCCCCTTTTGCGGGTGCGGATGCAATTTCTATATACAAGAGAAGGAAGGCAAAGCAGTCGGTGTCTTACCCAGCCGAGAGCATCCGGTAAATAAGGGATCACTTTGTGTTAAGGGGTGGAAAGCCCATGAGTTTATAAATCATCCGGAAAGACTGAAATCGCCGATGATCCGTCACGGTGGTATTGTTAGGGATGCTACATGGAATGAGGCGTTTGATCTGGTAGCAAAAAAATTGGTTGACATAAAAAACGGGTTTGGGAGTGACGCCCTGGCCTTTTTATCCTCTGCAAAGCTTACGAATGAAGAAAATTATATATTTATGAAGATGGCACGTGCGGTGTTTAAAACCAATAATATTGATCATTGTGCCCGCCTCTGACATGCTTCAACCGTGGCCGGTCTGGCTGCAACTTTTGGAAGTGGTGCCATGACAAATTCGATACAGGAATTAGAAGATGCCGAAGTCTTTTTTGTCATTGGTTCTAATACCACAGAACAACACCCAGTGATTGCCGCAAGGATCATTGAGGCTGTAAGGAAAAAAAATGCAAAACTTATTGTTGCTGATCCTCGTGATATAAGACTGGCAAAATTAGCCACTCTCCATCTATCTCATAAAATGGGAAGTGATGTAGCCTTATTAAATGGTCTGATGCATATTATCTTAAATGAGGGGTGGGAGGATGAAGAGTATATAAAAGCAAGAACAGAAAACTTTGAACAGTTAAGGGATGTTGTTGCTCAATATACACCAGAGAAAGTATCTGAGATAACTGGCGTTGATAAAGATTCTTTAAGAAAAGCGGCCGATATTTATGCTAATGCTAAACGGTCAATGATCCTTTATGCCATGGGAATAACACAGCATGTTGCTGGGACCGATAATGTAAAGTCATGTGCTAATCTGGCTATGCTTACAGGGCATGTTGGATTCCCGTCAACTGGTGTAAATCCTCTTCGAGGACAGAATAATGTGCAGGGGGCTTGTGATATGGGAGCCCTGCCCAATGTGTTTTCAGGCTACCAACCTGTAACAGATCAAAAGGCTATAGGAATATTTGAAAAAGAGTGGGGTGTGACTGACCTTAACGGCAAGGTGGGATTGACTCTTACAGAGATGATAGATGCCATTGATAAAGGAGATATCAAGGCCCTTTATGTCATGGGGGAAAATCCATTAGTTAGTGACCCTGATTCACGACATGTGGCCAGGGCATTTAAAAAACTCGATTTTCTTGTTGTACAGGATATTTTTCTAACAGAAACAGCAAGGCTTGCCCATGTTGTTTTACCCGCTGCGAGCTTTGCGGAAAAGGTGGGAACATTTACGAACACGGAGAGGCGGGTTCAGCTTTCCAGAAAGGCAATAGCGCCTCTTGAAGGGACACTACCAGACTGGAAGATCATTTGTGAAATATCTTCAAGGGCAGGCTATTCCATGAATTACGACAGCCCGATTGATATTTTGGATGAGATAAATAGGGTCACTCCCTCTTATGGAGGGATAATGTATAGCCGCCTTATAGATTCATGGGGTTTGTCCTGGCCCTGTCCTGATGAGGACCATCCAGGGACCACGTTTTTACATAAAGACAAATTCGTTCGTGGATTAGGTTCCTTCAATGTCAGTGAATATATTCCTCCAGCAGAGCCTCCAAATGAGGAATATCCGTTTACTCTTATTACAGGGAGAGTGGGGTTCCAGTTTCATACAGGAACTATGACAAGAAAGAGCTCAGTACTTGAAAGAGAAGCACCTAAGGCTGTTTTAGAAATGAACCCAAATGATGCCCGGCAATTAAGGATAAGAGACGGAAGTATAGTGGCGGTAGAGTCGAGACGAGGTGAGCTCCATTTACCTGTGCTGATAACGCCGGATATTCCGGAATCTATGGTTTTTAGCACCTTCCATTACAGCGAGAATAATATTAATGAGTTGACTATTAATGCTATTGATCCAGTTGCAAAAATACCGGAATTCAGTTGCGCCGTTAGTATCAGGAGGACCTGATGAAGAGACTAAAAAAAGATAATGTTCTGTCTTTTCTCAAGGAAATGAACAAGAAAGAGAATGTATTTTGCCCCCAGAGTGTGGAGGGTAGAGATCTTATCCTGATGCCCTTAGGTGATGGTGTGTATAGCGGAGATATTGGGAAAACAACGGTTTCCGCAAAAGCAATTTTATTTCCCCAGACAGAAGAGATAACTTCTTTCAAAGGGGAGACAATTTCAAAAATTTTTGACTCTTCAAAGATCTTGTTGTTTGGGGTGAGGCCGTGTGAAATGAAGGCTATTCAGTTTACAGATAGGTTTATGACGCGGGACGATTTCATTGACCCTAATTATCTGGCAAGAAGAGAAAAATTGACCACGATAGTTGTTGCTTGCCATGAACCACCAAGTGATACCTGTTTCTGTGTTGACGCAGGAGGAATGCCTTATCTTGAAAATGGATATGACGTTCAATTGTTTGATGCAGGTGATTTTTATATTGCAATTACCGACAGTGAAAATGGAGAAGAAATTGTTGAAAATAAATATTTTGAACCGGGGGCCGAGAAAGATAAAAATGCATTAGAGGAAATAAAAAAAAGGGCTATCTCACAAAAAACTAACCCGGGGATGAAAAAGGCCATTGAGATTCTAAAAGAGGATAAACTTAATGAGGCCTTTTGGGAAGGATTGGCAGAGAGATGTACTAACTGTGGGGGATGCGTTTATGTGTGCCCTACGTGCACGTGTTTTAATGTATATGATCTCCCTTTTCAAGGTGGATACATAAGGTGTCGCAGTTGGGATGCATGCACACATGCAGGTTTTACCAGAGAAACAAGTGGGCATAATCCTCGGCCTACTCAGGGGTCGAGATTGGCCAGAAGGCATGAGCATAAGCTTAAGTATGATATTATAAACTTTAATGAGTCTGGATGTGTCGGGTGTGGTAGATGTTCTGATGCCTGCCCTGTTGGGCTTGGGGCTATCGAGATTATCGGGCAAATTAATGAGCAAGGGGAAAAAAATACTTATCATTGACGATGATCCGGATTTTGTTCGCACCACGGGCATTGTTTTAAGATCTGCCGGATACGAAGTCTTGGAGGCTTTCAGTGGGAAAGAAGGTCTTGAAAAGTCCAGGTTAGATAAACCTGACCTTTATATAATAGATTTGATGATGGAGACATATAACGAAGGATCAGATATTATTGAGGCCTTAAATGAGGATGAGGAATCCAAAGAAAAGCCAAGGATTATGATAACATCTGTTGATATCAAAGGACTTTGGGATTCCTATTCTCAGGATGAATATCTGTCTTGCAATTTTCTTCTGCAGAAACCTGTTCCCCCAAATGATCTTATAAAATATGTTGAAAATGCATTAGCAGGAGAAAAGGGGTTTGAAGAATGATAAATTGGCACAATAACCAACAACATAATTAAGGAGTACAAACCATGCATGATTTACAGAATCTTGAATCTATAAATCCTGATCTTAATTCTGATGTGATGAGCCAGGTAGATGAGATAATTGATCGCTATAAAGGCAAACTAGGATGCCTGATACCAGTTCTTGAACAGGTCCAGGGGGTTGCAGGATATCTTCCAGTAGAACTCCAGGAGTATATCGGCAGTAGATTGAATATCCCCGGAAGCAACATCTATGGGGTTGTGACTTTCTATTCGTTTTTTTCCATGGTGCCCAAAGGGAGGCATACGATCAAGGTCTGCCTTGGTACTGCCTGTTATGTCAGGGGATCAAAACAAATACTCCAGCGACTAATAAATGAATTTGGGCTTGAGGTTGGTCAGACTACTGAAGACAGAAGGTTTTCCCTTGAATCGGTTCGATGCCTTGGGGCATGTGGTCTGGCTCCGGCTGTAGTAATCGACGAAGATACCCACGGTCTTGTACGACCGGACAAAATGCCAGATATTTTGAGTCAATATGAATAATATAATGAACAACAACAAAATACCAACCCTGAAATTGGCGGATGTAAAGGAAGCATTACGGGCCGAAATTCTTGTGGGAAATGACAAGCTGGATATATCTGTCACTAATGGTGCCTCAAGTGATTTGATGAGCGATCTGCTTACAGGACCAACAGATGGCGCAGTGTTGTTGACAGGCCTCAATAATATTCAGGTCATTCGTACGTCAGTCATTGCGGGAGTGGCTGCCGTGGTTTTTGTAAGAGGAAAGCAGCCTAATACAGAGATGATAAATCATGCCAAAGAGCATGGTCTACCTCTCCTATCAACCAAGTTTACTATGTTTTCATCTTGTGGGAGGTTATTTGCCAAAGGGCTTCGGGGTGTTGAAAAAAGGAAATAAAACCGTTTTCAACTTCATAAGGGATTTTGGCTCGCGAACGACATGTCCAATCTGACAAAAAGCTTTAATGTAAAGCCCAGAGACTTTGTTGGGGCTGGGGAGGCTTCTATCAAGGTGCAAGAAGTCCTGAAAGCGGTTGGGTTTGAGGAGGATTTAATAAGACGAACTTCAGTTTGTGCCTATGAGGCGGAGATGAATATTGTGATGTATGGTGGGGATGGAAATATTTCATTAAACATAGACCCTGAAAAAATCACCCTTAATATCACAGATGATGGGCCCGGTATTGAAAATATTGAGATGTCTCTTGTGGAGGGCTATACCACATCATCAGCGAAGTATCAGGAGATGGGTTTTGGAGCAGGAATGGGCCTTCCCAACATCAAGAATAACTCTGATTCCCTTGAGATAAATTCTCAGAAGGACAAAGGGACACATTTGAAGATACGTTTTAAAGTAAAAGGGTAAGTCAATGGCTGAATCACCTCAAAATGCCGAATCTGTCCATTACGTCGAGATAGACGAGGCCCTCTGTAACGGTTGTGTCCTGTGTATGAAGGTCTGTCCCACAAAGGCCATCCGTGTCAAGAATCACCAGGTGGCCCGCATTGAAGGAGTGTGTATTAATTGTGGGGAATGCGTTAGAGTCTGCCCAAATGGCGCTGCCAAGGCGGTTGTTACTGAAAGTGAAATCAAAGAAGGTCAATATTCTGTTGTCAACGCTTCGACGCCCCTTTATGCCCAGTTCGGGGAAGAAGTTATGCCTAACGATGTTCTCTTGGGTCTCAAAAGGATGGGTTTTGACTATGTGCATGATCAGTCCTACACCAACGAAATTTTTAGTGTTGCCTTAGAACTGTATTTCATTGGAAATCTCAAGAAACTGGATGCACGATTGCCTTTGATTTCGCCTGTCTGCCCGGTAGTTACGAGGCTGATTGCCTATCGGTTCCCATCCCTTTTGAAACATATTCCACCATTAGTCCCCCCCCGCGAGATAGTGGCAAGAGAGGCAAAAAAGCGATTATCGGCAAAGCATGGATTTAAGCAGGAGGAAGTAAAGGTCCTACATATAACCCCCTGCCCAGCAAAGATGATCAGCATAAAGGAGCCGATGCTTTCCGGGAGTTCTTATCTGGACGGGGCAATAGGGATTAACAACATCTATGATTGCCTAAAAGATAGCATCCAAAAAGTGGATGAGGACATTGTATTGCATCACTCCGGTGGTGTTGGGCTTGGCTGGGCCATGTGCGGTGGCGAGACTGCCGGATTGGACATGAATTGCCTTGCGATCTCTGGGCTCCAGGAAACCATCTGTTATTTAGAAAAGATGGAAATGGGGTTGCTCAAGGATATCGACTATGTGGAATTCAGGGTTTGCCTTGAGGGATGTATTGGCGGTCCATTTACTGTGGTCGATAAATATCAGGCAAAACAACATCTCCAAAAATTTATCCGTATGTTTGGGGTAGAGAAGAGGGTCAAACGTCAATATGTACAAAAGTTGTACGAAAAGGGATGGTTTTTCATAGAAAAAAAGCCGATTCCATTAAAGGATAAGCCTCCTCAACTCTCCGTGTCTGAGAGTATTAAGAGACAAAACAGGGTTGAAGAGATCGTGAAATTGCTCCCAATGAGTGAGTGTGGGGCGTGTGGTTCTCCAGATTGCCGTACCTTTGCTGAGGATGTGGTGGACGGAGAGGCCTCACTTGAAAGTTGTATTTATTGGGACGGCAAAAAATAAAAGGAGTTTTCAGATGCAGGTTAGGGAAATTCAAGACATTTTTCATCTAAAAATGGTAGCAGGGAAAAAAGGCTTAGATAATGAAATCACAGGGGGTTATTGTGGTGACCTCTTAAGCGATGTAATGGCCAATTCCTTCAAAGGGACTTTGTGGTTTACCATCCAGGGCCATCAGAATATCTTGGCCGTGGCGGTACTTAAGGAGATGGCGGCTATCATATTGGTGAACGGTCGTCTCCCTGATGATGACACCAAGGCAAAGGCAGACGATGAAGGCATTCCAATCCTTGTTTGCGACCTGCCGGCCTACCAGTTGGCCGGACAGCTTTATGAAACCGGGATAGGCAAAACAGCAGAATGAGGGCCTTCAAGTCTGATTTGCATATCCATTCCTGTCTATCGCCATGTGCAGACCTGGATATGAGCCCAAAGGCGATCGTGGAAAGAAGCCTGGAACAAGGATTAGATATCATTGCTATATGTGACCATAATTCGGCTGAAAATGTGGCAGCATCCATAAGGGCAGCTAAGCATGGACTCAGGGTATTGCCAGGGATGGAAATCTGCTCTAAAGAGGAAGCGCATGTCCTGGCCATTTTTGAAACAGTAGAACAGGCTCTTTCCATGCAGGATATCGTATATAAGCATTTGAAGGGCACTAACAGACCGGAGGTATTTGGTGATCAGGTAGTAGCAAATGAGTTTGATGAGGTGGATGGGTTCAATGATCGGTTGCTAATAGGCGCCACTTCGATGGGAGTCGAGGAGATTGTCAAAGAAACAGGTCGACTTGGGGGTCTCAGCATTGCCTCGCACGTGGATCGTCCGAGTTTTAGTATCTTGGGTCAATTAGGCTTTATTCCAACGGATCTGGAGCTGGATGCCATCGAAGTCTCAGACTCGAGTAGATGGGAAGCAATGCGCCATGAGGCCATAGGGGTGGAGAAGTTGCCCGTTGTGACTTCTTCTGATGCCCATTTTCTCTCTGATATTGGTAAGGTTTATACTCTCCTTTTTTTGGAGGCACCAAATATTGAAGAAATGCGTATGGCACTGTCAGGAAAGTTCGGCAGAAAGGTAGGAAATTGATTGCGGGATTTTTCCCTCCATATTATGGACATTATTGAAAATGGGTTGAATGGCGGGGCAACCCTAATTGATCTTACCGTTATTGAGGAGCGAAAGAATAACTGTCTTAGAATCACCATTACCGATAATGGACGTGGTATTCCAAAAGATGTGCTCAAAAAGGTATTGGATCCATTTTATACCACCCGGGTAACCCGCCGAGTAGGACTTGGGCTCTCGTTATTTCGGGAGGCCAGTAAGAGGTGTGATGGAGAATTTAGTATAATATCTGATGAAGGGAAGGGAACGCAGGTTGACGCAACTTTTCGCTTGGATCATATTGATTTTCCCCCGATGGGGGATCTGGCGAGTACAATGACCACCTTAATCGTTGGTAATCCAGGAGTCGATTTTGTTTATGCCCATGAAGTGGAAGGAGATACGTTTCAACTGGATACTCGGGATATCAGGGAAGAACTCGATGGGGTTGAGATTAGTCACCCTCAAGTAGTGAAATACATTGGCGATACGATTCGAGAATCATTAGCTGAACTAAGGAAAGGAGGGAATAAATATAATGGCCAAACTAACTATAGATGATCTTAAAAAGATCAAAGAAAGGACCCATAAGGATACAGCCCTTAGGGAGGGTGGTGCAACGGTGAAGATCACGGTCCACATGGGGACCTGTGGTATAGCTGCGGGGGCCAGGGAGGCCATGGATGCCCTCTTAGAGGTGATGACCGAGACAGACCGGGAGGACATCCGGATAGTTACCTCTGGGTGTATGGGGATGTGCAGCAGTGAGCCAAATGTCACTGTTGAGACGCAAGGAGAAGAACCGGTTATTTACCAGCACGTGGACAGGAATAAGATGCGCCAGATCTTTAAAAGGCATGTCCTTTTAGGGGAAGTACAGACAGATTTTGCCTTAGCCACTGGTTAATAGATGGGAAACGAAAAAGTATTGTTTTGATTTCTGTAAGTAATGGTATCTACAAGATTTGAGTTAAGGAGATTAATCAATGGAGCAGCAGACAAAAACATATCGAACTCACCTACTTTTATGCGGTGGAACCGCTTGCCTTGCATCCAAGAGTGGGGAAGTAAAAGAGGCACTGGAAAAAGAGATAACCAAAAGAGGTCTTGATCAGGAGGTCCGAGTGATTGAAACCGGCTGTAACGGTTTCTGCGCCCAGGGACCTGTCATGGTGGTCCAGCCAGAGGGAATCTTTTATCAGAAGCTGAAAGCTGAGGATATTCCGTATCTTGTCGAAGAGCATTTCCTCAAGGGACGGCCGGTTAAAAAACTGTTTTATGTTGAGCCGGATTCCGCAGAGACAATTCCTGGACTTAATGAAATTCCGTTTTTTGCAAAGCAATTGCTTCGTGTCTTGAAAAACAGAGGTACACTTGACCCGGAGTCTATTGATGAATATATAGCTCGCGATGGATATCTTGGTGCCTCCAAGGCACTTTTAGAGATGACTCCTGAAGAAGTCATAGATGAAATGAAAAAGTCAGGTTTAAGGGGTCGAGGTGGAGCAGGTTTTCCTACAGGTCTGAAATGGGATTTTGCAAATAAGTCAAAGGGGGATATCAAGTTTGTCCTGTGCAATGCCGACGAAGGAGATCCTGGTGCCTTTATGGATAGAAGTGTATTAGAGGCAGATCCCCACGCCGTATTGGAGGGGATGATTATTGCGGCCAGGGCCATTGGTGCCCATTATGGATACATATACTGTAGGGCGGAATACCCTCTGGCCTTGAAAAGGCTGGGTATTGGAATCCGTCAGGCCCGTGAATACGGTCTATTGGGAGATGATATCCTTGGTAGCGGATTTGATTTTGATCTGGAGGTTTACCAGGGTGCAGGGGCCTTTGTCTGTGGAGAGGAGACTGCACTCATGCACTCTATTGAAGGTAAACGAGGTATGCCCAGGCCCAGACCACCGTTTCCGGCCCATCAGGGGCTCTGGAAAAAACCGAGTGTTTTGAATAACGTGGAAACTTTAGCTAACATTGCACAAATTATGCTTAAAGGTGGGGAATGGTATGCCAGTGTGGGAACAGAGGGCAGTAAAGGCACCAAAGTCTTTGCCATGAGCGGTACTGTCAACAACATAGGCCTGGTTGAGGTCCCAATGGGCACAAGCCTTAAGGACATCATATATGAGATCGGCGGCGGTATTCCTAACAGCAAGCAATTTAAGGCTGTACAGTTAGGTGGTCCATCGGGTGGCTGTGTTCCAGGTCATCTGCTGGACACTGTCACTGATTATGAGGAGATTGCCAAAGTAGGGGCAATCATGGGGTCTGGCGGACTGATCGTCATGGATGAAGACACATGCATGGTGGATATGGCCAGATTTTTCATCGATTTTTGCCTTGAAGAATCATGTGGGAAATGCACGCCATGTCGGGAAGGGACCCGTCGAATGTTGGAGATACTGAATAGAATTACTCAGGGAAAAGGGAAATTGGAGGATCTAGATGAACTTGAGGAGTTGGGCGAATATATAATAGATTCGGCCCTGTGTGGTCTTGGGCAGACTGCTCCCAATCCTGTCATTTCCATGCTGAGATACTTTCGAGAGGAATTCGAGGATCACATAATTGAAAAACGATGCAAGGCGGGTGTGTGTGCGGATCTGGTCAAGGCCAAGTGTATAAATGCCTGCCCGCTTGGGCAGGATGTGCCTGGTTATCTTTCTTTAGTGGGTGAAGGACGATACAAAGAGGCCATTTCCCTTATTTATCAGACCAATCCAATGCCAGGTGTCTGCGGTCGTGTATGTCCCCATCCATGCATGGATGTTTGCCTGCGGCAACAAAGGGACGAATCCCTATCTATAACCAAAATAAAGAGATTTGCCGCTGATATGGCCAGGAAAGAGGGAATTACAATAAGCATTAGGAAAGCCGAGAAAAAAGAGCAAAAGGTGGCTGTTATTGGAGGCGGTCCCGGTGGGCTGGCAGCGGCCTATTACTTGGCCCTGATGGGTTATCAACCAACAATATTCGAAGAGCTCCCGAAATTAGGCGGGATGCTCCGTTATGGGATACCCACATACCGTCTGCCGAGAGATATCCTGGATGAGGAAATCGATTTTATTCTGAAAGCTGGCGTAGAGTTCAAGGCTAACATGAGGGTAGGACGTGATATTAGCCTTGATGATTTGTTAAGGGATTACGACTCTACTTTTATCGCCGTGGGTGCCCATCGGAGCCTATCTCTTAGGATCCCTGGTGAAGATCTTCCGGGTGTTTTAGGTGGTGCCGAGTTTTTGAGGGAGGTAGAATTTGGTACTGCACCAAAGGTGGGGGAAAGAGTAGCCGTTATTGGCGGCGGTAATGTCGCTATTGACGTAGCCAGGATATGTCGTAGGATGAATTCTGATGTAGCCATTCTCTACAGGCGCGAAAGAAAAGACATGCCTGCGGATGAAGAAGAGATTGAGGATGCCCTGGCTGAGGGTATCGAGCTCAAGGTTCTGTTTGCACCAAAGTCCATCAGTCAGAATAACGGTCGGCTCGTATTCGAATTAGATGAGTGTGAGCTGAAAGATTTTGACCGAAGCGGGCGGCGAAGACCTGTTCCCATAGAGGGCCGTACGATCAGAGAGGAGTATGACACCATCTTTTCTGCAATAGGGCAGAACTCTGATCTGGACTTCGCATCTACCTTGAATATTCAATGGAATACTGTCAGCGTTGATCGACTGAGCCTGGCAACGAATTTGCCAGGGGTATTTGCCGGAGGTGATGCAGTTACTGGTCCGGCACGCGTAGTGGATGCCTTGGCCTATGGAAGGCGAGCAGCCAAGGAAATCGATAAATACCTGGCCAAGAAAAGCGGTTACAAGCCTTATGAAGAACAAGTAGAAAAGATAAATGTTACTATGGAAATGCCTGCTGAGAGTGTTGAGCAGCCAAGGGCAGTAATGCCGAAGTTAGACCCGGAAGAAAGGGTAAAGAACAATGCTGAAGTGGAGTTAGGATTTGATGAAGAGACAGCCAAAAATGAATGTTCTCGCTGTCTCAGATGTGATGTCAAGATTGAATAATATAAAACTATGTTCGTTAATATCTATCCCCCGGCACGGTTTTGAATTCCGGGGGATTTTTATTTGAAGATGCGTAACCCACACACTCCCTGTGCAGCCAAATCAGGACTGCAACGAGCTTCAATGATTTGGTTTTTTGACAATTATCAATCTTATTTATATACTAATATACTATAGTATAAGGTAAACTTTTTATTAAATGGGCCTCATAAAAGGGGATATGGTTAATCTTGAGTTGAACGTCTAATAGGTAAATAAATCTGAGCCACTTGTAAAACTCCAATCTTTAGGGTTTTGCAAGTGGTTCATAAGATTTGTGTTCAAACACCCAATGGTTTTGGCTTTCCCTTCTGTTGAAACTTGCGAAGCCTTTCTTTTAAGTTTTCCATCTCCTGTTTGAGTCGGGGCAAGATCTCTTTCTGTATTTTTTCCCGTGCTGCTTCTTCTACTCGCTTTATCTCTTTTGACAGGCGTTCCAGTTCTTTTTTGAGCTTCTTGTATTCATCGCTTTCAGGGATCTTCTTCATTTTGTCTGGAAATTTCTCAAACTGTTTTTTGAGACCATCAAGTTTTTCCCCTAAGCCGTCCATTATTTGATCGAGAAGTGCTGAATATTCGCTGGATCCGTCAATGGTATCACCATCTTTTAATGGCTCCCCTCCATCTTTAAACTGTAGTATTTCAATAGCCTTTCTACCTTCATGTTGGGGATCAGCTGTAATGAAGAACTTTGAATGTTGTGTGGCGGCATTTGTGAAGGTTTTTTTGATAGTCACATCAACCAAAAAACTACCATCTTTTGTATAGAAGACCTTTGTAACATTTCCGATACATTTTTCTTCAAAAAGGACTCTGTCGCTTTCCTTTAATTCGTCAATTTTACTGAACCTGATCGTAAGATTAAGGTCTGCCGCCTTAAACCCTAAAAAGACAAAAGATAATATTAGTAAGGCCACAAGCTTTCTAAACATGTTTTCCTCCTTAGGGGTTACTGAAAAATAACTTCACATTTTTACATCTCAGCTTCAGGCCATCTTCGGCTGCTACTCAATCGTGAAGTCCTCGAAATAGTTCACTATTCCTGTGGCTTTACTCAATCGCAGCAACCCAATCTGACCTAAATCTGAGCGCCAATTCTGCGAACTTATTTTTGAGTGACCCCTTATGTTATTCCAATTTCTTCATGTTTTACCAGATGAGGTAGCGATTCATGGCTGAAGTCAAGTTTGCTGAACAGCTTTTCTTCAACCTTTTTGCAAAGCTCAAAATTTTTTGTAATTAATTGGTGGAGTCGTTCCTGATTTCTGCCATATCTTCCAAGAATATAGTTTAGGCGTTCTTCTAAAGTTACAATCTTATCATGATTAACGCGTTTGTCTGAATAGTAAACAATTTCCTTTTCCGAGTAGTTGTCACTGAGATTATAGTCTTTCAATATGACATGCTCTTTAACAATGTCTGCGATTTCATAAAAATGATTTTCAAGACAAATTTGCTGTCCAATCTCGGCGTGATTTTCGCCGGAATTCAAAGAGATGGTTTTGCCGATGTCATGAAGTAGGGCTCCTGTAGTCGTTTTTTTAAGGGAAATATCGAATCCAGCATTACGAAGACTTCTGGCAATCAAATGAGCCACTTTTGCAACTACAATAGAGTGGGCCTTGATATTTTCAAGCATCTGATACTTATCCATCAGATGAAAACACATTTCAATTGACGGGATCATTTTATAAAATCTCTCTTGCAATAATCAGCTTTTCTATTTCTTTTGTTCCTTCATATATTTCGATTATTTTTGAGTCTCGGTAAAAACGCTCAACATCATATTCACCCAGATATCCGTAAGCACCATGGATCTGGACTGCCTCCTCGGCCACTCTAACACATGTTTCTCCAGCAAACCACTTGGCCATTGCCGTCAGTTTATGGTCAGGTTTCTCGTTATCAGCCTTAGAGGCTGCTTCATAGACAAGATTTCGTGCTGCCTGGATTTGTGTTGCCATCTCAGCTATTTTAAATTGAATTGTCTGAAAAGAGCTAAGAGGTTTTCCGAATTGAGTCCTGTCTTTGGCATGCTTGATAGCCTTTTCCATGGCACCCTGACCAATACCAACTCCTTCAGCCCCAATATGGATTCTTGTCCTGTTAAAAAACTCCATGAAATGATAAAAACCCTTGTTTTCTTCCCCAACAAGGTTTGTTTGAGGGACACGAACATCTTTGAAAACTAATTCTGCTGTGTCAGAGGCCCTTATCCCTAATTTATGGCGGAGTTTGTTCGCTTCAAATCCATTTCGATTATGTTCAACAAGGATCACGCTATGCCTGTTATGCCGAGATGGATGATCTGGATTAGTAAGGCACAGAACAATAAAATAACTTGCGACTGTCCCGTTAGTGATGAACATCTTGTTTCCATTGATGATATAATCATTGCCGTCTTTTATTGCAGTAGTATTCACAGATGAAACATCGCTTCCTGCATCTGGCTCGGTAATCGCCGCCCCCATTACGGTTTCCCCTTTTGTTATTGGAATAAGACAACTTTTCTTTTGCTCCTCGGTAGCGAACAACTCAATCATATCAGCCCCAAAGGTAGCTGAGATGAGGACAGAACCCAAACCAGGATCAACCCGCCAGAATTCTTCGCTAATGAGACATTTCTCTAAGTACCCATAACCACTCCCTCCATATTCTTCTGGTAGATTTATCCCTATGAAACCAAGATCGGCTGCTTTTTTTACGAGATCGAAAGGGTATTTTTCCTCTTGATCGCACTCTTGTGCAATTTCCGGGAATTCTCCCTCTGCAAACTCTCTGGCTGCCTTTTTTATGTCTCGCTGTTCTTTTGTTAAACTGAAATCCATTGTCCTTCCTCCTTGAAACTTAATACTTTGTAATAGTTTAGCTATTTGAAAAAACTATGAGCGAATGACAAGGACATGGGGGTCTCTTTTAAGAAACCGACTAGGCCGCCACTCCAGACTCAGCGGTCCGGGAAGTTACGGCGGGCGGCGGACTTTCTGGCATTATGCCCTGTGCAAAGCTCCGGGCATCAAGCAAAGGACCCTCTCCGCCCGCCTCAGGCAGCAGGAATGTTCACAATCAAGCAACCAATTTCTCGGTTCTTAAAAGAGACCCCCATGCCCTTGTCTTACATGTTTTCAAAGATCTAAACTGTTACAATACTTTATTATTATAAGCAGGCCATTTCCAGATGGATCCGTTTTAGTCGTTCAGCAAGATAGGTGTATCGTTTTATAGTACTTTCATTTCTAACCCCTATTGCCAGGGCCTTTTTGCTTCCCACAATGACAACCAATCGTTTTCCCCGTGTAACCGCCGTATAAATAAGATTTCTCTGAAGAAGTAAATAGTGCTGCGAAAGTAT
>Ga0233414_10000191_pt1 | contig 26500 bp, 27 predicted proteins | sample Na_anoxic_10_MG_FD_189020 | JGI IMG/M metagenome (GOLD analysis project Ga0233414, IMG submission 189020) | Seawater microbial communities from Saanich Inlet, British Columbia, Canada - Na_anoxic_10_MG | ecosystem: Environmental > Aquatic > Marine > Inlet | place: Canada: British Columbia... | reverse complement strand
AGTGTATATGCAAATTACGTCGCACCCCTGGCCCAGACCTGGCATGCAATGCTTAGGCTGTATTGCCAGGCCTTATTAATAATATAGAAATTGCAATGTTTGCCAAGGAAATCGCGCCAGGGCGGGCTCACTTTAGACACTTTCATATGAACCTCTACGAAATGGTTACACCGTGAAACAGCACGTTCTCTATCGGCTTTACGATAATGGAATACTCTCCATGCTTGACATTCATTTTGCACGCTTTCTATCAAGGCTTACTGGTAAGGATATTTCTGGGTTATCCCTTGCAGCAGCCCTTGTAAGTAGCTACACGAGACAGGGGCATGTATGCCTTGATCTTTCAAGCGTAGAGAGGAAAGAGCTGCTTAAGGGAGAGAATGGGATTGATCCTGTTGTATGTCCTGAGTTGAACAACTGGTGCAAACAACTTAGAGAAACTGCTGTGGTGGGAAATCCCGGAGAATACAAACCGCTGATTCTTGATGACCACTCGAGGCTTTATCTGTTTCGTTACTGGGAGTATCAAGAAAAATTAGCAAATTCAATTCAGAGACGCGTAAGTAATACTATTGCGACCAGTGATATTGGCCATCTGAAAGAAGAACTAATCCGGCTTTTTCCCTTCAACGATGCAGAAGAGATTAACTGGCAGAGAGTAGCTGCCTTTACAGCGTTGACGAAACAATTTTGTGTTATTTCCGGGGGGCCTGGAACAGGCAAAACCTCAATCGTGGCAACAATACTGGCCCTGCTTCTTAAACAGACCGAGTCAAAAAGGCCTCGGATAGCCCTTATCGCTCCCACCGGAAAGGCTGCTGCAAAGTTGCAGGAAGCAATCAGAAGCATAAAAACAAAGCTCTCATGTCCGGACAACATTAAGGAGGAAATTCCGGAAGAGGCCTCGACCATACATCGGCTGCTTGGAACCATTCCGGATTCCCCCTATTTTCGTCATAATGCCAAAAATACACTGCCGGTTGATATTGTGGTGGTGGATGAGGCTTCGATGGTAGATCTGGCTTTGATGTCCAAGCTTATTCAGGCCCTTCCCTTGCAGGCCCGGATAATACTCTTAGGTGACAAAGACCAGCTCGCTTCAGTAGAGGCAGGCGCCGTTCTCGGTGATATATGTGATACCGGCGCTGAACACAGTTTTTCACAAGGCTTTTGCAAGGATTATAAAGAAGTCACCGGATATACAATCCATACACAACAAAATAGGGCGCCTGAATCGGATATTCGGGACTGTATTATTCAGCTTGAAAAAAACTATAGATTTGGCAGTGACAGCGGTATTGGCGCGGTAAGTTACGCTGTAAATACAGGAGATGGTGATCGTGCAATAAAACTTATGAAAAGCGGAGTATATGGAGATATTACATGGAAAAATCTTCCACAACTCAAAGATTTGACTCAGGTTATCAAGGCTACCATTATGCAAGGGTATGGGGATTATTTAAGAGCCAGCGATCCTTTTAAGGTTTTTCAGGTATTTGAGCGGTTTCGGATTCTTTGTGCCTTAAGGGGTGGCCCCTTTGGTGTGGCTGCTCTTAACATATTAGTCGAGCAAATTCTCAGGGAGGAAAGGCTCATAAACCCAGACAGGAGATGGTATCCAGGCCGTCCAGTGCTGATTACAAAAAATGACTATAATTTACGATTGTTTAATGGAGATATGGGGATAGTCCTGTCAGATCCCAGTGTAAATAATGAACTCCGCGTTTTTTTCCCAGCTACAGATGGCACTTTTAAAAAGCTTCATCCGTTCAGGCTTCCTGAACACGAAACCGTGTATGCCATGACTGTTCATAAAAGCCAGGGATCAGAGTTTGACAAAGTGCTTTTGCTCTTGCCTGACAGGGAATCTCCAGTATTAACACGGGAGCTCATATACACAAGCATCACCCGCGCTAAGAAAAGCGTTGAGATATGGGGAAATGAGAATGTTTTTCGTACTGCAGTCTCCCGATATATCGAGCGTACCTCAGGGCTGCGCGATGCGCTGTGGAGCAAAAAAAAGGGTTAGCCAAAATCGGCCAACCCTTCACTTTTCTTGGTAGCGGGGTCAGGATTCGAACCTGAGACCTTCGGGTTATGAGTAAGTAAAAGTTATAATCGTTAACATGTTGATATCTCAAGTTTTTCCTTTAATTTCAGCAGGTAATGCCAATTTCAAAATCGTTCAATAATCAAAATACCTTCAATAATTTCACTTATAATCAAAATTTTTTACACCAAATTTACACCAACCAATCAGATCATTCTATTATCAAATCATTATTCAGTTGGTTCGTCAAATCCTTTACTACTAAAAAATTCGGTTTTTACATTATCTTTCTGTTTCTCTTTTGGTTTTTCTTTCTCAGAATCAACCTTCTTCATTAACCCATCAATCATATTTTTTAGTCCTTTGATATTCTTAGGTAAATCTTCAACGAAGCCCTCAGAGTCTGCCTCTGCATGATGGGCTGGGGTTTCAAAGCCTTTTCTTTTATAGTCAAGTGGGATATCAACATAGGAATATTCTAATAGACCCATCTTGCGTAACTCCTCCGGGTCGTCTGGTATTTCATGTTTGGGAACATATTCCCTGATTATTGTATCTAAATTCTCTTCCATGTTTTTCAACTCTAATAGCATATTCATTATAGTATCATTATCACCTACCATGTTGATATTCTTGCGCACATACTCTATTACCTTCTTAAAGTTAATAATTCCCTTGTAACCCTTAATTGCATCCATAATTTGATTAACCTGTAATCTTGCTTCTCGTGCCCTTTCTGCTTCCTGTTCATATCCTTGCCTATCCTCACCACCTTCAAAATAGTTAAGTGCCTGCTCAAGAAATTCCCTTCGCTTAATCCCCCGCCTCCGACATAACATATCAATCCTTTCCCAGACATCCAGAGGGATTCCTCTTATGAGCATGTTCTTCTTTGCTGGCATGGCAATCTCCTTTTTTGATAACATGATAATCAATATGAGATAATTGTCAAGAATTATTGAATAAAATAAACCACATCATGAGATAGTATGCCGTACTATTGTTATCACTGCTGTGAAAACAGGCAAAGTGAACCTGTTCTTGATTATTTGGTAAATTTACGCTATTGAGGTTGCAGGTAAAAATATCCTGTAAAATCCTGTTCTCCCCATGACCCTGAGCAAAGATTGAAATCGCTGTCATTCGAAAGGATGTCAACAGCAACCTTTCTGAGGACGTTGAAAAAAGAATCGATCATTTCTTGAACAACCCTGAGACAATCTTAGGTATTTGAAGAAATGAACACGATTGACGTTTATCACAGGAATGGACATAATCAAGGCGCTGATCCTGAAAGGAACCGAGCACCCTTACGAAAGATCGTCTCATAGCGTCTATTGTTGGGAACGGAGCCCCTAAGAAGGAAGCCGTCTGATTGTCGAAACCATGTTGGAGACGATCAAGCCGACCTTGGAAAACGGAGAGGATGTCTTGATATCTGGTTCTGGTAAATTCTGTGTTAATGATAAAAGAAAAAGAAGAGGAAGAAATCCTCAAACCGGGCAGGATTTACCTCTACCCGAAAGAAGAGTAGTAAGGTTCAATTGTTCCGCAGTATTAAGGGATAAAATTAAGGGATAAAATTAACGGGAAAAATTTTTGCAGACAATACAAATGAAGTAGAAGTATTGAGAATGAGTGTTTGAGAGGTATCAGATCAATTACCCGAGCACTTGATGAGAGAGTAAAAGAGGGCCTGGTTATGGAAATTATGTTGCACTGAGGTCTTTCAAAGATAGGGAAAAGAGAAAAGTGGTTGATGTTTTTATTAGTATAGGTATTATAGCATTTATTGATATTTCAGGTTTTGGCACGGAATCCTTTAATATAAACCATTTCAAGCTTTACTGATTATTATTATGGAAATCCTTGTTGCCATAATTCTTCTTACCCTTTTACTTTGGTTTTTAGTCAAATATACCAAAGAGTGTTAAGGCTAAGAAAGAGGCCAAGAAATTAGAAGAAGAAGATAATGTGCTGATTGTCAAGACATTTGACACAGACATTTGACATCTTTTGACCTTTTTTTTTGCAAATAAAATTGCCCCGCTTTTCTTGATTACTTCACCTTCTGTAGTTTATCCTTCAACCTGTAACTGCTGCCATTGATATAGAATATAGCTGTATGATGAACAAGCCTGTCTATTATTGCAGCAGCCACTACATTGTCTTCAAATATCTTGCCCCTCTCATCAAAGTTGTAATTACTGGTAAGGATAATAGATCCCTTTTCATATCTCATAGAGATGAGTTGAAATAATAGGTTTGCCTGCTCTCGTGTTACCGGCATATATCCAAGCTCATCGATAATCAGAAGATGGAGTCTTCCATATGTCATAATCTTCTCCATCAGATTTCCCTCTTTCCTTGCAAGCATTAGGTCCTCCATGAGTCTTTGAGTGGTGGTAAATTCCACCCTGTAGCCTGCCATGCATGCCTTCATTCCAAGGCCAATCGATAGGTGTGACTTTCCTACGCCAGGTGGCCCAAGGAATACGACATTATCCTTTTTCTCTATGAATTCTAGACCAGACAGCCGTATTATATCCTTTTCGTTCAGGTTGGTACAAAAATATCAAAAAAAATCAAAAAAAATCTTGACAAACGCTTTTGAGTGCTATATTAATTAATATCACATTAAGAAATGCTGTTTCGTATTAAGAAATAATTTAATTTCCACTAGTGTTATGGACAGCTTTTTTCCCCTTGAAAAATTAAAACCAACAAACCTTGTGCAGTCCATTGAAAGGGCCTCTTCAATTCTCGATGTATTGGGGAAAAATCCTCAGGGGATAAGCGTTAAGGAAGTATCCGCTCAAGTCAGCCTTCCCAAGGGAACAACACATCGCCTTCTCTCATCGCTCGCCTATTTTGGCTATGTCCAGCATAATGCAAAGACCAGACATTACTCCTTGGGCTTCAAACTGGTTGAGCTCGGAAATCTGCTCCTGAGTCAGCTTGATTTGCGGACAGAGGCTAAACCGTTTTTAACAGACCTTTCAAAGATGACACAAGAGACAGTTCATTTGGTGGTTCTAGATAAAAATGAGGTTTTATATATCGATAAAGTTGAATCGAATGATAATACCAGCAGTCTTAGGATGGCGTCAAGAGTGGGTTCCCGAACCCCGGCGCACAGCTGCGCAGTGGGGAAGGTGCTTATTGCCCATTTATCAGAAGGGGAATTAGAGGAGTTTATAAAAGGCACAGGACTACCAAAGATGACGGAGAATACTATTACCGATCCTATCCAACTCAAGGAAAACCTTAAATTAGTAAGATCCCAAGGATACGTTGTAGATGATGAGGAGAACGAGAAGGGGATTCGATGCGTTGCCGCTCCTATCCGCAATGAGATAGGTATAGTTGTAGCTGCGACTAGTATATCCGGCCCGGCAATTCGCATTACCAGAAAGAGAATAAAGGAAACCCTGAAAAATGAGATTAAGGATACATCTCTGAAGATTTCCCGGAAATTGGGCTTTACCCAATGATACGCAAATAATTGATAGAACACATAAGACCTTCCAAGGAATCACAAATGGGGTTTCATTTTACATAGTTGTCGAGTGGTTAGATTGCGACCTCACAGACAGAGATTTTTTTGAAATCAAGAAAACTGGTTAAAAATGTTTGGTTCATTGGGAACTAGATATAAATGAACTACCCCGCAGCAGAGCTGCGGGGTATCAAAATGAATTTTTATATTATTAACCCAGATGCAGAGCATCGAGGAATTCTTTTGATTAAAGAAAGGATAATGTAATGAATGGTGAACGTGAAGCCCTTTATGCAGATGAAACCAAATGGGAAAAGGTAGAGGATAAGGTATGGGAAAAGGTCATCTGGAGAGATGAAAAAAGTGGAACATATGTCAGACTGGTTCGAGCCGATCCAGGATTCAGAGGTGAGAAAACATCCCGCCATGATTGTGATGAATTGGTCTACGTGCTTCAGGGACAGCAGGTAAATATCAGTACTGGAAAAGTGTGGCATGAAGGAATGTCCTCCACTTTCCCTGCTGGAGTGGAACACGGTCCTTTTGCAACAGAGGAAGGGATCATTTGTATTGAGTTTCGATATTACTCGGGAAGCTAAAGCCAACCACGATACCAACAGATATGAGCACTTGAAAATCGCAGTTGTCTCTCCAGCCAAGTTAGGATGCTCTGTCGCTATTTCCTGGTGAGTAACCAAATTCGTTGGAATGGCTAGGGAAAAATGGCACATCGAGAGAAAAAGAAATACAAGATACACTAGAGAAAATTGTCAAATAGCTAATAGGAAGGAGGTGAGCAAAAATCATGAATCGGCAGATTGATATGTTTTAGTAATTTAAAACTATGAGGTAACACTTTAAAAAAAGGAGGGAAGTAAAATGAGTTTTAAGAGTAAAATCTGGGTAGTTACTGTTTTATCAGCTATTTTTTTTCTTACGACCTTTTCCGTTGTATTTGCGAAAAGTATGACACTGAAATTTGGTCACGTATGTTCTAAAGACCACCCTTATAACACAAGTGCGAAGAAATTTGCTCAGTTGGTAGAAGAAAACTCGAAGGGTTCAATAAAAATCAATGTTTTTCCGGCAGGAGCCCTAGGAGGGGAACGAGATATTACCGAAAACCTTCAAATGGGCACTATAGATTTCATGTGGAATTCAATGGGTGTCGCTGCGACCTTCGTTCCTGAAGTTAACGTATTTAATCTTCCGTTCATCTTTAAAGGCCGAGAGCATTTCATAAAAGTTGCCGAAGGGCCGATAGGGAAAAGATTGCTAAACAAGTTTGAGAAAGTTCATTTTAAAGGATTAGCATTTTGTGCGCCCATATTCAGAGTCCCAATGAACAACAGAGGGCCAATTAACACTCCGGATGACATTAAAGGTTTGAAAATTCGCCTCATGAAAGTACCTATGCATATTACTACTTATAAAGCTTTGGGGGCCTCTCCAAGCCCAATCCCTTTTCCTGAGCTCTATTCTGCCTTACAATTAGGCGTCGTCGACGCTAATGAGAATGCATTGGGAACGCTAAATACTGCAAAACTTTATGAAGTCCAAAAATACTTAACGCTTTTGCCTGTTTTTAGTAACGGCTCTGTTCTCATAATGTCTAAGATGTCTTGGGATAAACTTTCGGCTGAACAGCAACAGGCCATTCTAGATTCGGTTCCAGGAGCAACGGAAACTATGGATAGAGATTACATAAAGACAGGAGACGATGGTCTCAAAATAATGGTGAAATACGGTATAAAGGTGAATACTCCGCCTAGCCTTGATCCTTTTGTAAAAGCCGTAGAACCTATATATGCAGAGTTTCTAAAGAAACACCCCAACATGCAATCCCTTATTGATGAAATAAAAAGTGTAGATTGATTAGACCATATTATACTAAGCTAGAAGGAAGAGAACACATAATAATATATCTAATTTGATTCTGCGTTAGGCATCTACATCAACTCGTAATCTATCGCTGGTATACTCGATACTGGCTATGTAAACCACCGAGAGGCAGCTCAGGTTTCAATGTCAATCAGTTAAACCTTTATTTAGGTTATTCGCAGAGAATATGCCATGACAAATAAAAAATATTTTAATGAATTTTGGCCTGAGCTGCCCAATTTATTTTTTCTGGCTGGATTTTCTCAATAGTTTTGGCGCTATTTGATTAATTGGTAGTTCGTCGAATGGAATAGATTCATTCACGTTTTACTTTTTTTCGTTGTTTTGTTAGACGTTTATACTTGATTGGAGCCCACATTACAAAAAAAATGCCTTATTTTTTATTTAAATGCCTATTGACTTAGTTTATAACAATATGGTCATGAACTGTAAGTCATTAAGAAGACGCAGTTTTATTGGCAAGTTAAGCTGTTGCGTGAAACCAAAATATTTTTTCCCTCAAACCTTTCACCCCTACTTGGGAGAGGTAAGTTTTCTAAGCATTGCACTAAGTCATCATGGTAATATGATGAAATTACAACACCAATTTTGAAAATAACAAAACCCATCAGTGTAGCAACCTCAGTGAAGAATTTAGATTCCAAGCAACTAAGGGGAATAAATTTATGAGTTAAGTCAATAGTCATATTTATTTATAATTTTAAGGTGTAATAATTTTGTTCTAAATGAAGGTCAAAAGAATGATACTGTTCGAGTTTCGGACTTTTTGTGGATTAAGTGCCTTGAGGGTTTTAGGCAGAGCTTTGCTAGAATATGGGAATAACTTTTATTATTCAGGAGTCAGCAAATTAGTTAAAGAGCACTTTTAGTTATGAGACTAAACATCAATAAACTGGAAGCGTTAGATGATAGAATAGAGCGATTAACCATAATAATTGTTATCTACAGCCTAAGTCTAATGCTCCTGCTAGTATTCTTTCAGGTTGTGATTCGGGATTTGTTCGGCATTAGCATGTATGGAATAAATGAACTTGCAAGATATCTATTAGTAAACTTCTCCTTTCTTTCTGGCTATTTGGCATTGAAAAGGGGTGAACTCGTGGGAATTACTTTCGCTGTTAATGCATTGCCAATCAAGGCCCGTAGGTGGGCCGATCTAATCAGAGTACTTTTAATCATTATATTCCTCGTAGTAGGAATCTTTTATGGTGTTAAATTGGCGGTATTTATCCTTAAAACAGGACAACTTTCTCCGTCTCTACAAATTCCGATTGGCTTTGTCTATTTACCAGTCCCTCTGGGATTTCTATTAATGCTGTACACATCATTGATTTCAGCGTGTGATTTAATACTCGGTTGTTCCCTGAAAAAGCATGTAAAAGACAAACAAACAACATAGAAGAAATTAGAATAAAGATGGTTCTAATTATAGCTATATCCTTTCTTCTCATTATGATATTGGGTGTCCCTGTTGTTTTCGTTATCGGCTTGACAGCGCTCATATACATGCTGATTGCGGGATTACCTTTGGAGCTCATTCCTCAAAGGATGTTTGTAGGGATGAACGCTTTCGTTTTGATGGCAGTTCCATTTTTTATATTAGCAGGTAATCTTATGAATGCTGGCGGACTAACTAGCAGGCTAATCAGATTTGCTTATATTCTGGTCGGAACTCTGCGTGGTGGATTAGCGTATGTAAATGTAATCGCAAGTATGATTTTTGCTGGTATTACAGGTGCCGCAACAGCTGACACATCGTCTATCGGCTCTATTCTAATACCGGAAATGGAAAAGGAAGGATATAACCTAAGCTTCAGTGCGGCAGTTACTGCAGCATCTTCCACTATCGGGGGTATAATACCTCCCAGCCTTCCTTTTATAATATACGCAGCTACAGTGGGAAATGTTTCTGTTGCAGGTCTGTTTTTAGGCGGAATCATTCCGGGGATAATGATAGGCTTGTTTCAGATGGGTTTGATTAGATTATTTTACAAAAAGAAATGTCCGCCTGTAATTAAACAAGAAAGGAGTTCTTTAGCAGATATTCCGAGGGAGGCGGGAGACGCGATTTTGGCCCTAATTATGCCGATAATAATAGTTGGGGGAATCTTGTCTGGCCTCTTTACTCCAACCGAAGCCTCCGCGATTGCCTGCATTTATGCCTTTGTTGTTTCATTCTTTGTCTATAAAGAACTTACTATTTCCGAACTGCCGAAAATATTACTACATACTGCAATTACTACAGGGGCGTGTTTCATGATTGTAGCTGCTGCTGCTCCTTTTGGTTGGGTGCTTACGGCTGAAATGATCCCTCTAAAACTAACTAACGCAATTCTATCATTGACAAACAATCCGCATATTATTTTGCTTTTGGTTCTTCTACTTCTTTTATTTATAGGAACCTTTATGGAAACTATTGCTGCGATAATTGTTGTAGCACCGGTGTTGTTGCCCTTGGCGGCTAAACTGGGACTAAACCCTATTCACTTCGGACTTTTTTTTTGTTTTGCTATTTACATAGGTCTCGCAACTCCTCCAGTTGGCATTTGCCTTTATATAGCTTGCTCCATATCTGGGGTCTCTTTGGAACAGATTACTAGGGCAATATTACCATTTATTATGGTCTCTATTATAGTTCTGTTTATCATTACTTATTTCCCTAGTTTTGTTCTTTTTATCCCGGGGTTATTTGGCAGATAGCGTGATCCATGGATTTGAGGAAAAATAGTTATATCCAGAAAAAGAAAATTAATTGCTAATCTAATCGAGGAGGTGTTTAAGATGGTTGATAGGTTTTCTCTTCAAGATAAGACTGTCTTTATTAGCGGTGGCACGGGGGGCATTGCTCAAGCGATTGCCCAAGGGCTTGCGGAGGCAGGTGCGAACATAGTTGTAGCGTCTAGACGCGAGTCTGTTCTAAATTCAATTGTTGAAAGACTCAATAAACTAGGTAATAAGGCGCTGCCCGTTGTGCTTGACATAACAGTAATGGATTCAATTAGAGAAGCAGTAAAGGCAGCTGTGAAGAGATTCAATAACATAGATGTCTTGATCAATTGTGCTGCTACGAATATTCGTAAACCTTTTCTTGAGGTCGAAGAGACCGATTATGATGTAGTAATGAATGTGAATGCCAAGGGTCTTTATTTCATGAGCCAAGAAGTATGTAAGTCAATGGCGAAAAAAAAGAAAGGAAAGGTAATCAACATTGCCTCTTTCGTCAGTTTTATCGCCCTAAGTAAAGTATCCGCCTACGTGGCCAGCAAGGGAGCTGTAGCACAGATGACAAAGGCAATGGCTGTAGACTTGGCTAGGTACAATATACAAGTCAACGCTATCGCTCCTGGATTCATAAAAACGCCTTTCAATGAACTGATTTGGGGCAACAAAGAAAAATACGATTGGGTTGTGGACCATACACTTGCTCGGCGTTTTGGACTGCCAGAGGATCTCATTGGTGTAGCTCAATTCTTGAGCTCGGAGGCATCAAATTTTATGACAGGTCAGATAGTTAGTGTGGACGGTGGCCTTATGGCTGGTACAGATACTCTTTTTGGATAACTATTAATACTAACTCTGATCGAGGGACAGGTGTTTAGTAGGGGATGGATAATAGATTTGATCACAGAGTCAGAGAGAAAGAGGCCTGTTGTAACTGATGCCAATGTATTCGTTTGCGGAGGAGGTTTTGTCGGCTTGTTACCACCGCCTGTGCCGCTCAGAATGCAGCTCAAGTCTCTTGTAGCTCGAGAAGTATGGATTCTTGGGTGGACTCTTTGCTGTTCCCCTGTAATTACTACATCTCCTTTAACAGCTGCATCAATACTGAGATTGCCAAAAAATTTAGGGACAAGACAGTTGATGCTCCCTGTCCGTATTCTGATGAAATTGCGAAGCCAATAGACTTGTATGCCATTGACCCTGAAATGGTAAAATACTAACTTTTTAGCATGTTGCAAGAAAAGTAATATTATCTCTTGCTACATAGTTATATTGTCGGCTGGATCATGGAGGGCAGTGAAATCAAAAATATAATCATGAAAAGCAAGGCATGCAAGAAGTAAGAGCAGAGTGATAGTAGATGCCATGGGTGAAACTGATATAGCAGCTTTTGCTGGCACTCCTTTCAGGCTCGCTAAGAAGCCGATGATCATGATGCTTCATGTGGTTGGAGTAAGCATTTACAAAGGACTGCAAAAACTTGACGAGTGGTGAGACATCGGGAAGATGGTGAAAGATGGTATAGACAAGGGTGGCTTGGCCTTCGATCTAAGGCGGAAATCTTATTAGATGAATAAAATACTCGAGAAGATAGGCGATCTGGGTCTTGTTCCGGTTGTAAAGATTGACAGACCTGAGGATGCTCTCCAACTTGGCAAGTCGCTCATTGATGGCGATCTTCCAATTGTAGAGATTACTTTCAGAACTGCTGTGGCTGAGTTAGTGATAAAGAATCTGACTAGGGAGCTCCCGGAGCTTTTAGTAGGAGCTGGAACGGTGCTTTCTGTTGAACAGGTAAAAAAAGCAGTTTCCGCAGGCGCCCAATTCATAGTTTCACCAGGGTTCAATCCAAAGGTTGTGGATTTTTGCGTGGAAAACAGCATTCCAATTACTCCAGGGCTAAACACCCCAACACAGATTGAGATAGCCCTTGAGAGAGGACTTGAGGTGGTAAAGTTTTTCCCAGCGGAAGCATCCGGGGGAATAGAATTTCTCAAGGCAATGGTAGCTCCATACAGCGGGATAAAGTTCATTCCAACAGGCGGAATTAACAAGGAAAATCTCAATTCATATCTTTCCCTTAAGAGGGTGCACGCATGTGGTGGAAGCTGGATGGTAAAGGCCAAACTTATCTCATGCCGTAGATTTGACGAGGTTACTAGGCTTACCAGAGAGGCGGTTTCCACAATGCTTGGATTTGAGTTCTTACATCTGGGCATAAATGAGGGAAACAGAGAAAAGGCACTTGAGTCTGCGACCTTCCTTTCAAGTGTTTTCTGGCTTCCACTAAGGCAAAACGCGAGTTCAATTTCCGCAGGTTCATGCTTTGAAATAACTAAAAGCCCGTTCTCTGGAAAAAAGGGCTACATTTCCATCTCTACAAACAATATACACAGGGCAATTGCATATCTGAAAAGGAAAGGTGTCTCGATCCTTTCGGAGAGTGCAAAAGAGAAGAACGGTAAGCTAAATGCAGTTTATCTTGACAAGGAAGTGTCAGGATTTACAATCAATCTTGTGCAGAAATAGACTATAAAAGAGAAAAAATGCAGAGGTATATAACGTTTGGTGAAATAATGTTACGGCTTAAGTCCCCTGGCTTTGAAAAGATCCTCCAAAGCCCTCTATTCGAGGCAACCTTTGGAGGTGGTGAAGCAAATGTAGCTGTGGGGCTTTCAAGATTTGGTATGGATGTGGCTTATGTTTCAGTAATACCTGATAATCCTATTGGGGATGCCTGCATACGAGAGATCAGAAAGTATGGAATAGGTACCTCTCATATTGTAAGAAAGGGGACGAGGCTGGGTATCTATTTTCTTGAACTAGGTGCAAATCAGAGATCCTCAAAGGTGATCTACGATAGGTCTAATTCTGCCATTGCAGAGTCAAAGCCCGGTGATATTGACTGGGATAAAGTATTTGAAAGCGCTACTTGGTTTCATATAACAGGTATCACGCCCGCACTTTCCCCGTCTGCCCAAGAACTTTCCATTGAGGCTGTAAAAAAGGCAAAAAAGAAAAGAATAACCGTTTCGTGTGATCTTAATTTTAGAAAAAAGCTCTGGAAGTATGGAAAGTCAGAAGAGGTTATGGGTGAGCTTATGAAATATGTCGATATTGCATTAGGAAACGAGGAAGACTGCCAGAAGTCCCTAGGAGTTAGGGTAGAACTTGATGTAAATTCAGGAAAGCTCAATCTTGAAAAGTATAGGGAATTAACCGATAAGGTGCTCAACCTATTCCCAAACATAAAGAAAATAGCTCTTACCATAAGGGAAAGCCATTCCGCAGACTATAATAGTTGGTCAGCAGTGCTCAATAACAGATCTGAATTTTCCGTCTCTCGAAAATATGAAATCCATGATATTGTTGACAGGGTGGGCTCTGGTGATACCTTTGCAGCAGGCCTCATATATGGCTTAAACAACCTAAACAGCGAAAGAGAGGCCTTGGAGTTTGCAGCTGCGGCATCCTGCCTGATGCATTCATTACCCGGGGACTTTCCCCTGTTCACGGTGGAAGAGGTAACACGTCTCACTGAAGGAGAGGCATCAGGCAGAGTACAGAGATAGTTCGCTGAAACAAAACTCTGGACTTTCTATCCTTTTCCGAATTAAGTACTCGTCGATCTACTGATAGGCACGACAAATGATAGATAACAATGGAAAGCTGACTTGCGCCACTTGGGGGCAGATACAAGAACCAATTTGCTTTTATAATGAACTCGCTGACCTCGGGCTTAGCACACTCCATTGGTATAATGTGAAATTTGCGGTAGTGAGCGATATCACTGGGATTATCATAAAATTAGACCAGATTGTTTTATAGGGATAATGTAGATGGAACTAAATACTCCCAACATATCTATACTAACAACATAACTGCTACTATGATAACCCATACAATCCCCTAAATACTTCCCAATAGTGTTAGTAATCTGCACTCCTAAATTTTTGGGCTTTGTAATCCTCCGAATGTGAAGAGGGACATCCTATATTAAGTTTTTTTAGATTTTTAAAAATGTCAGCTTGCCAATATATGCACCTCTACAAGAGTTTGGATAAGATAGGGATATCAAATCCCATGTGAGATCATGATCCCTTCCTGATTACCACAATCCCCTCTAAATACTGACTAACCTACAGTGTCCTACAATAAAAGGGGACATTCTGAATGAATTTATATGAAATGCGTAAAGGGGGGCGAAAGGGGGACATTGGTTCTAAAGCGATTTCCTAGTCAAGAATTCTATTATATAGCGTTCAGATAAAAATGCTTCTACTCATTTGGATGCAGTATAATAAAACATGATAGTATGCCATTGGTTTTCATTATGAGGAGGGATTCCAATTTTCCTATTCTTTTCATTGCTTATTGATAAATCATTTTGGAACCAACATCCCCCCCTACTGAACAAATCTGAATAAAGAAAATTAATCTCAATTTCTCCATTCAGGGGAAGATCGCAAGGTGAAATGAGAAAGAGTATCCTTAATAGCCTTGAGAATTATGACGATCAATCAAGGATAGATGCTGTCGATTTAAGTGCTGAAGAATTGCTATCCAAGAAAATTTCCACCGAATTTTTCGAAGAATACATGCCTATAGATAAAGAATCTCCATTTTGATTACCTATAGGACTTTGGGCGGATTGACCTGAAATATTCCACTTGCTGCTTCCAGCCAAGCCCGTAACCTGTGTGACAGTCAAACAGACCGAATAGTATTTTATAATGGTAGGATTTTCCGCACTTCGGGCAACTCAGATTAAAGGTTAGCACCCCTTCCTCTTCTGCTTCATTCCAGTATCCCTCTAATCCAACATACTGGATGCTCGCGTTCTGATCGCACCCGTCCGGACATCGAAACATAATGTAATGATTCGAGGCCATAGCGATCTCTGGAAGCCTGTAATCAGCGCAACCGCTTCTTTCGTAGGTCATGATATTTGTCCTTGGTCCTACAGATTCTTCAATTTCGACTGTTTTTCGTGTTTCTTTTTTATCATCTTTATAATAGCGCATTCTGATCAGGTGATCGTATTTTTGAATCATTTTTGCAGTGCCTTTGCCACCTCTGACAATTGTATTTGTGATCTGAGCATTGGCATAAAATCTATCCGTATCTCTTTCCCAATCTAATTCCTGTTCCCTCAGGGTTACGGCCCTTTCGGCCTTCTCGGAAGGCCAGCCCAATCGCTCTGTTACGGTTTTTATTTGATCAATATGAAAGGAATCGGCTTCTTCAATAATAATTTGATCGAGTGCCTGCCAAAGAACCTCTGCAAGATCCTCAAGGATAATGGCCTCTACTTTTTTATCGATTTCTTTGTGGTTGGAGTTATAAAAATCGTCCCGATCCACGTACTTGGTATCGATGAGCATTTCTTCAACGATATCCTCTATTTCCTGCTGTCGCCTCTCTTTATATTCACCCTCCATTATTTTTAAAGGATACAATATCTTAGCGACTTCCTTTGCCTTTTCCATGGCCGTTTGCCTGTTCGAAAAAATCACGCCGCCTAATCCCCAGGGCTGGTCTGAAATGTTCACATATACAGTCGTCATCAAATATTCCTCCTTGTTTTGTTGAATTTAGATATATATAGCAAATAGATTACAATAAAGTCAAGCAATATATTTCCAATTTTGCTATATACAGCTAATTATATACGTTTGATTTGTTTGGGAGGCACGAGGATCGCTGTCCTAAGCAGAGATCATGCGATATAAAAACTGTGATACCTTGCCACTGCACCTCTACAAGAGTTTGGATATGATAGGAATATCAAACACCATATGAGGTCATGATTCCTTCCTGATTAACACAATCCCCTCTAAATACTGATTAACCTACAGCGTCCTTCAAGGCTTTCCCTGCTACAAACTGGGGAGACCTTCTTTGCCTTGATCTTTATCTCTTCCCCAGTCCCTGGATTCCTTCCCTTCCTGGCATTTCTTTGTGCCACCTTAAAGGTTCCGAAACCAATCAGTGTAACTGTATCATTCTTTTTTAATAAAGGGGGTCTATAGGATGTCCTCTTTTACTATTAATGAACTACCCCGCAGCAGAGCTGCGAGGTATCAAAATGAATTTTTATCTTATTAACCCCGATGCAGAGCATCGAGGAATTCTTTTGATTAAAAGCTAAATCGGCCAAAATAGCATTTGACAAAGGGGAAAATACTGACTATAATTTAGGTCATAATGAATGCTAAAAGCCGATTTGACCTGATTTACGCTCCTCAAGTTAAAATACACCTGCAAGCAATCGAACGGAAATATCATTCGCTTATTCGTCGCACGATCGAGACCCAACTGCAATTTGAACCAAATTTAGAAACTCGAAATAGAAAACCTCTGAAAAGACCCTTGGAGCTGGGAGCTGATTGGGAAATCCGGTTTGGCCCTGATAATCGCTTTCGGGTGTTTTATTCGGTTGAGCTAGAAAATCGGCAGGTGTTCATTCTTGCTATAGGTATTAAAAGAGGGAATCGTTTAATCATTGGGAAGGAGGAAATAAATCTATGAAAATTGCACCCATTGCCGAAATCAAAGCGCATCTTAGTGCCTATTTGAAGGAATCGGAGAAAGGGCCGATTGTAGTTACCAAAAATGGCAAGCCGGTGGCCGTATTATTAGGGGTATCTGATGAGGAAGAGATCGAGCGTTTGGTATTAGCTTATTCGCCGAAATTTCAAGCCATTTTAGCGAGTGGTCGACAGCAGATTCAAAAGACCGGTGGTATAGCACACGAGGATTTCTGGCAAGAAATGGAAGCTGAAAATGAAGAGTCATTTAGTTGATTGGATATGGTAGAAATGGAAACAAAAAAGGTTTAGAGGAAAACTCTAAACCTTTAACTGTCTTGGTAGCGGGGTCAGGATTCGAACCTGAGACCTTCGGGTTATGAGAACGAGGGCCGCATCTTCCCCAAAATCCCCACCTATCAAGCATATCCCCTTCTGTAGCCCTTATCAGTAAAAGATTTACCGTGCTCACTTTTTCCCTTGACTTACCTGTAAATACCCTTATAATTATATAAAAGGTTGGAAATAGGGTTGGAAATAGAGAATTTTGATTACTAAACAAGAATATATTTTATCAAAAAATTTTAGCCAAAATATGACCTTCGGGTCGAAAACACAAGGGGGATTTTTTGACTTAGTTGGAAATAAGGTTGGAAAAATATAGAGGGGAGGTAGGTTATGAAACGAATCAAGACAAATTATCCAGGCGTCTTTTTCAGAGAGGCAAAGCGGATTGGTGGAAAGGGTGATGAACGAGTCTATTATATTATTTTCAAAAAGCAAGGAAAGGGATTTGAAGAAAAGGTAGGCAGGCAATATGCAGACGACATGACACCTGCAAAAGCAATGAGCATTAGAGCGCAAAGGATTGAGGGCAAAAGGCTTTCCCGGAAGGAGATTAGAGAAAAAGAGAATGCACGGAAAAAGGCGGAGGCCGACAAATGGACCATCAATAAGCTCTGGGGAGAATACAAACACAATACTCCGGGATTAAAGGGCCTTTCCACAGATCAAAGCCGGTTTGAAAAATATATCTCCCCTCCCCTTGGCGAAAAGCAACCTAAAGATTTGCTCCCGTTAGATGCAGACCGTCTGAGGATTAATCTTTTGAAGGTCAAAGCACCGGGAACGGTCAAGAATACCCTGGAACTGCTTCGACGGATCATCAATTTTGGGGTCAAAAAGAATCTCTGCCAGGGTATTAATTTTAGAATTGAAATGCCTATGGTGAACAATCTGAAGACCGAGGATCTTACTTCTGGGCAATTAACAAGATTGCTTAATGCTATTGAAAATGATGATCACCCACAGGCCGGGGGTATGATGAAAATGGTTTTGTTTAGTGGTATGAGGCGGGGAGAGCTCTTCAAATTAAAATGGGAAGATATAAATTATCAAAGAGGTTTTATTACCATCAAAGATCCTAAAGGGGGCCCGGATCAGAAAATTCCATTGAATGATGCTACTAAGGAGCTATTAGAGGCACATCCAAAAACAAGTGAGTATGTTTTCCCTGGTAGAGATGGCAAGCAAAGAGTTGATATCAAAAAGCCGGTTAATCGGATCAAGAAGGCGGCAGGATTGCCTAAACATTTTAGGCCCCTGCATGGGCTTAGACATGCTTATGCCTCTATGTTAGCTTCTTCTGGCCAAGTGGATATGTACGTATTGCAAAAGCTATTAACCCATAAGAGCCCACAAATGACCCAACGTTATGCACACCTCCGGGATGAAACCTTGAAAAAGGCTTCTGAGGTCGCCGGAGATATCATTAACGGAGCGATTGCAGGAGTATCTAAAAAGACTATAAATATTAGAAAAGGGAGCCGCAATGTTTAGTTACTTAATGTATGTTAAAAGATATCGTGATCTTTTCCTTGAAACCAAAAATCCTATTTACGCATGGCGGAGTTTTGAAAATGCAAGGCGCATGAAATACCCTGTACCGGAGGAAATTCTTGATTATATCCTCAAAACGGCGCATGAGATTGTTAGGCTTGCACAAGACCCACCAGGGGCCGCACAAAGGCCAATTGCACTTGCTAAAGCCCTTAAGCTTCATAAATCCGGAGCGGGCCAGGGATCGGCATTTTCTGAGTATTCTACACGTCTAAAGAATAGAAAGCTTGCAATTGATGTAATTGCGAACGAATATTATGACCCCGATTACCTTGATGCCGCATTCACCGATATCGAAGAAAAAAAGGGTATTAGCAAGTCAACTGTGCGAAGAAATTTTCTTAAGCATAAGGATAAATGGCGGGCAATGGCTAAAAGGTTGATCGATGCCGGGGCCGTTAAATATGAGCCTGACGGGATACCCAAGATTATGAACTTTGGGACTGCCGATGATATGCGAGAGGCCTCCGAAATTTTAAAAGAAATTGAATATATTCAAGCATCCGCTTAATTTTTTTCTTCACTCCTTACATATCTTACCTATCTACTTTTCACGAATTGACATAATTCCTGAAAAATCAATAAGTTGACTTACCTCAGGGTCAATGCCTATCATTATAGAAATTCAAAAATCAATCTTTTTCCCTGGAGGTAAGGATATGCACATCACGCCAAAAATCAATCATCATTTGGTAACAGACGTTCAGGCCTCAGAATTTTTGGGGTTGAAACCCCAAACCCTGAGAAACTGGAGATGTTTGAGACGTGGACCTGCCTACTCTAGACTCGGGCGGCGTATTATTTACGCTTTGCAAGATCTTGAAAACTATCGAAAGAAAAACAGGATTGACCCCGAGGCTGGTGAATAGATGCACTTTGCACAAAATAAAGCCCGGAAATTAGAACTCAAAAAGCAATCCTTACAAATCCGAGGTATTGACCGGGAAGATAAAATTCACCGCTCATTACTTCGTGAAATTCGGCGGAGCTACGAAAAAGAAATTGATAATAGATTTTTCGACCGTGAGCTATCCAAAAAGATAGACTGCTTGAACTTCCTCATGGAGGCGTAATGGACTTTCAAAAACTATCTGAATATTTCTCGCTAATCCCCTTGAAAGGGAAACGACCCTTGGAGAAAAGCTGGCAGCAATGGTGCGAAAAGAAGAGACCTCTTGACGTTGAGAATTTCAAAGGTAAAAATGCCGGCATAGCTTGCGGGCCTGCGAGTGGAGTTATTGTAGTAGACGTGGACGATCTTCTCAAATTCAACGCCATAATTAAAGAAAACAACTGGGAGCTACCCCAGACCAGGGTGCATATTACAGGATCGGGCAAGCCTCACTATCTCTATGTTTACCCAAACAATGGTAAACGGTATGGGTGCAGATCTTTTAAAGATCCCGCTAATGAAATTGATCCTGAGACTAAAAAAATAAAAACGATATTCGATATCAAGGGCCTGGGCGGGCAGGTTGTGGCACCTGGCAGCATTCACCCTGATACTGGTAAGCCTTACACGGTACGGCACGATATACCACCAGCACCGGCCCCAGAATGGCTTTTAAAGTTGGCTTTACATGAAGAGTCGAAAGAACCACTATCACAAACCAGCGACAAACCTGCAGACCTTTCTTCTCTTCCAGTCCCTCTTGGAACCAAAAAACTCATTAAAGATGGAGAGCAAAGAGGGGCCAGGTCTGAGGCGATCATGAGCGTCCTATCTTCCCTCGGAAGGGCTAATGTACCAGATAGCGCCATTTTTTCACTATTTGAAAACTATCCTATCGGCGAGAAATATCATGAAAAGAAGGATGCACGGCGAAAGTGGCTACAAGACCAAATCAACAAGGTGAAGAGGCAACATGATAATGCGGGCCATGCACAAGGTCTCTCATTCGATGAACTGGAAGACGAGTTTTCAGGGGATATCGAATGGCTATGGAGGCAGCATATACCAGCGGCGCTACCTAGTTTAATAAGCGGACGAGAGGGCAGCGGTAAGACTTCTTTATGCCTGCAAATCGCTAAAGAGACCCTTGAAAGTCATTCACACGGGCTTGTTTTGTGGTTAGCGACTGAGGGCTTTGTTCTGGATACGGTCAATAAAATGCGAACCCACGGGCTAACGGATAACCGCTTTCAAATCATACGCAAAAGTGACCGGACTTTCCGGTTTAATCTGTTTCAGGTCCGGGACCTCAAAGAAATTGACAGTTACCTAAGCACGCTACAAGAGCCGATATTAGCCGTTTTTGTGGATAGTCTCTCGGGTGCTATTGCAGGCGACTTCACTGAGGCAAAAACAGCGGTTGCCATGAATAACCTGCATTCAATCGTGTGCGATAAATTCAAGGCAGCATGTGTCTGGATACACCACCAGAAAAAGGGCCATGCTGAGAACTTGCTCGACAAATCAGCGGGTAGTCCACAGATAACGGCGGCAGTACGAATGGTTTTATCCATTGTTACAAAGTCCGCCTACGTCCGGACCTTGAAGCAGGCTAAAACTAATCTTGCGCCGGTACCGGAGCTTACCATTATTAAAGCTGGCAATGAGATAAAAATTATTGAGCAGGAACAGAGCGAGGAAAACCAGACGGATAAAGCAGAGGGATTTCTGCTCGAGTTATTCAATGAAAATCACAAGATACCAGCCAGGGAGATTTACGAACTCGGGGAAGAGGTGGGAATTTCCTCTTATCCCCTAAAAAAAGCTAAGGCCAGATTAGGCATACAGGCCTTAAAAAGTGGAGTGGAAAATGCGTGGTTTTGGGCATGGAATTTATGAGCAAGGGGAGCAAAACAGTGTATGTGGAGAAATAGCTACCCTTCACGCCAGTTGGGGCTTTCCTGGCATACCCTTGAAATACCCTTGCCCCAAGGGTAGCAAGGGGAGCAAGAGTAGCAAGGGTATTTTAAAAATAGGTACCTACCCTTGCTTTATATATATATCTATTAAGGATTACACAAGGTTCGTTTAACAATATACTCTAATAACCAGAAAATGAAAAAGCAGACCTACCAAAAGGAAATATTGCAAAAGATGAACCTGGACGGCACAGTGACCTGCGAGGTGTGTGGAAAGGATTCTATGGTAACGCACGCGTTTATTGACCATAGCACGGATACAGTTCAGATATTGTGCCATGCGTGTTTTATGAAGAGGTTAAACCGGGATGAAAATTAAAATTATGGAGGCGACCTGTCTCAATTAACCATTATAAGGAAAAAAGACCATGGGAAGGCTATCACAGTTATTTTGGTTCCTGAATGCAGAGAAAATGCCTACTGAATCAGAAATAAAAGCTACATATACGCATCTATCAATAACGCCTGAAATAAAGAGATTGAGGCGACTATCAAGATCGATGAAGACAGTTCCCTTACAATATTTCCGCTTTTTATAAAGGAGATAACTAATGAATGACAAAACGAAAATTCTTTTAGAAAAAGCGGATCGCCTAATCGCTTTAAAAAAGCCAGAATCGAAGCAAAAAAAGACACATAAAAAGAAGGTCGTAAGGTTCCAAGGCGATCAGCCGGGGCGCACTTGGTATTGAAAATTCTTTCTAAGTTATTGAAATAACAAGAGATACCCTGCCCCGGTCGGTATCTTAAACCGGAAAGAATTATTCAACCAATTGGCTACAAGCGCGTTTATTTTATTGTAATTGACCTAACAGGGGTCACGATTTTGAAATTTAATAACAATAAATTGGCCGAAAATGGCCAAAAAAGGAGGAAAAACTAATGAAAGAACGGGAAAGAAAAGAACTTGAAAGACTGGAAAAACTTCGAACGACGATCGAGAAGTCACCGCTGACAAAACAAATCCTGGCGGAAGAGGCTGCTGCGATCTTGGTCACGCGAAAGGAAGCCGCCGAGAAGATCGCGGACTTAAAGAAGGAACAAGACGAAATTATCCCGCGCCTGCAAGCTGAACTGACGGGGAAGGAAGCGGAATATCTAAAAGTAAAAGCCGCCCTGGCCACTGCGTCTGACGAATTTCGAAAAGCGAAGCTGGCGCAATTAAGTAAAAGTCACGCTCTTGAAAGCGCAATCAGTAAACAAAAGGAAATCTTAATCGAAACCGCTTTTTCCGAAATTGACGAAGGAATTACGTTTTTTCAGGAAAAACTGAATTTTTTGAGGTCGCCGGGGCGAATCACTCGAACCGCGGCCGGGGCGGAAAAAAATATTTTCACTATGAAAAAGGCCACAAGGGAAAAAAGCAATTATGAACCGGTCCGGGACGCGCTGTCCTATTCTCAAGCCGCGATCAAAACGCTTGAAACCCTGAAGCTGACGCCCGCGCTGGACGTTGAAAAAATTGAACAAATGAAAGTCGGGATCCCTGACATTTTAGTTTACAAGGAAGTCGTCGGGGAAAAACCGCTTGCAAAGGGATAAAATGACGCAGCATGACCATATAGACGCCCTGAAGGCTGCCGCTGATCCGCTTCGGGTCGCTGCCGCCCTGGGGCTTCAGGGGCAAGGGAAACGCTTCTTTTGTCCCGTCTGTCAGCCGCAAGGGGGAAAGACGCCGGACCTGTCTATCCGGGACAAGGGCTTCGTCTGTTTTAAATGCGGGCTGAAGGGCGATCTTCTGAAGCTGATCGAGATCGCCGGAAACATGGACTTTCCTTCCGCTGTCGCATGGCTGGAATCCCTGACCGGCATCCCTTCACCTGACCGCCGAAAAAAAAGGGCATACCATGACAAGGGCCGGACTGCGGGCGTCCATTCTGGGGCGAGAAATGAGGCTATTTGGGGGGTGTGAAAGGCTATTTTGAGGGCTTAGTTGCTTTTTGAAAATAGAATCTAAGGCGAGCTAATTTCCCACCTGAAGAGGGAATAAATCGCAAAAGAAAACAAACTCCTGCATGGGAGGGACGAAACAGTGCGTCCTGTCAAGGCAGGTAGGTTTTGGCCATTCCCGGAAAAAATGGAAAGAACCATAAATAAAAAGGCAGGGCTTTTGATGACGAGCCGATCGCTTAACGTGTTGAAAAAGTCCAATAATGGATAGTAAATACTCATGATTTCAAGATGTTACGGCTTATTCATTATTGCAAACGATATTTTCCAAAGGTTGACAGCTAAGTAATCCTTGGTAAATCAGCTACTTAAAGCACCAGCTGGTATTGATTTCAACACCTTTATCGATCGGCTTGCTTTTGATGAACCCTGCCTCATTATTATTACCAGTTGATCTTGACTATCTCTCTAAGTCTCCTATGGCAAAAAATTCCAAATGCTTCCTACAGCCCCCCCTGGAATGGTTTCTTCAATTTTCTCAGCTTCTTCAAATGCAAGATTATCAGCTTTAGAAAGAGAAGTACTTGCTGAGGTCTTTTCCCAAACATCAACTTCGCTCCAGTTTACCCCACAAGTGCCACTTAGGAAAAATGTAGTTAAAACGTTCCCATCTAATTCAAAACCCAAATCATAAGTACACTCGGGTGTAAATATTCGGAGCGTATCTGTTACAACACTCAAAATTGTACCTTGAAAACTAACTACGAAACCATTAGTTTCCACTGTTTGAGACATACTTCCATCAGGCATAATTAACATTGTTCCTGAATAACTGTCAACATCCTCTTGTGTTATTGTAAGCCCATCGTCATAAGCTACAGTAAATGCGGTCAAATTATATGTGCCTACCAAATCGTTTAATGTTATTGTTGGGGCGCCACCTCCGCCACCTCCGCCACCACCTCCGCCAGTACCAACGATAGTCATCAATCCAAGTGCAATCACACCTACCAGGCAAAGGTAAGGTAAAGTTTTAATAAACCCTTTTCTTGCTTTCTTCATGATATCCCCCCTTATTTGTAGTTAATAGTACAAAGTAAGCTATTACCGTACCAAAGGCAATAGCAGTCAAATCAATAAAGTCAAAGGTCCCTTGGAGAAAATAGTTCTCAGTGTTTTCTAAGAAGGGAATCCCTGCGAACCAATCGGGGATTATTTTTGAAGACCATGTATTAAATTTTTGACCCAACTCGAAGACACAATCTATGAGAAACCAACTCAAGCAAATGATAAGGTACCCTTTTTTGTTACAAAATATGAAGCCTGCTGTTATCAGTATGAATGAGAATACGTGAATAAATGCTGGCAGACTGTTGCCAATATGACCGAACAAATTTGGGAGTGCATTATAAAGGCTTATATTTGCTATTCGGTAGATAAAATAGGTCTGATATGGAGTGCGATCAATTAGATAGACCAATGATCCCACAAGTAGCACAGCTATACCTATCAGGACTTGGAGTATATTTACCCTATTTGATATAATACTTTTCAATTTTAAAGGTTTTGCCTATGCAAAATAAAAAATCTCACCTCTCTATGAGAAATGGGGTTCAATTTAGATCATAGCACCCTCGATTAAGGGTTAACAAAATAAGGGAAAATCTAAGTTTTAGAGTCTACCATTTGAGACTTAAAAATCAACAGGAAAACAAACATTGAGGCAAAGTAAAAACATTGCAGAGAAACAGGCCCTAAATGTAAGCTAACGTAAGTTTATGAATGATAAAAGCCCTTAAATGCCTCAGAATGAACGATCTAAAAAAGGGTGCATAGGAAGGAGTAGGTATACCTTTTTTAGAGAAGATTGAAGATTGAGGGTAAAGAGCCAATATTTGTGTGGTATGAAGGGCTATCTTAAGGCAGATAAAGCCTTATTTTCTATCTTAATTGATCCTTGACAAGTAAATATAAGGTGAGTTAACAACCAGCCTGAAGTCGGTTGTAAATCGCAAAAGAAAACAAACTCTGAGAAGAGGGGACGAAACAGTGTGTCGTGGGTGGAGCCCACGTAGGAAGCCTAACCGAAAAATGGCAAATACATATCTTAACAATGCCTTATTTTTGATGACTAAGAACCGGCAGACTTATCCATGTGGAATCAATTCCACGGTTCTTGGTGTTTTGTTGATATTGTTGATTCGGGGGATTAAGGATTGATGACGGGATTAGTGGTGGCAATGGTAGGGGTAGCGGCTATAATAATTGATGGGAATGGTTTAGGTCATACATGCTAAGGACCCGGTGCAGATAATTTTATCCAGCCCTACCTTTCCACCATGATGATCGCAAAATAGTCAGGGATACTCCTCATTCCAGCTGAAAGGTAACAGGGTACTGTCAAACGCAGACAAAAAAAGTGGTTGACGTTTCGATTAATGTATGTAGTATATACTTTTTGAGAAGTACAGACTATGGCACGTTATGTCATAAGTCTGAAGGTGCCGGAGCGGGCCACAATATATGGAATTTACCCTACACTTCGTCAAGCCAAAAGCATTGATTCTGAGGCGATTGGGAAAGGCGATTTTTCTTGACTTGAGAAACTTTTTGTCGTTCCATTTAATAAAGACTTTTCTTTGAATCATTTAATCTTCATTTGAAGGTTATCCTCATGAGGAAAAACCTCAAATTTTGCTTACCTCGGTCCCTATAGGACGTTGTTCGTTTTATTGGGACCTTAAAGTATCTTCTCTTCTGATTAAGAAAATCAACAAGGGTGAATTTTTTAACAAAAGGAGGTGTATCATGTTAAAAAAGGCAATACTTTTTTTGGGAATTCTTTTCATGGTGTCAGCTTTTGCGTATGCAGAAGACAAATTCACCGTATCAGGAGAAGTGACGTTTCAATATGATGGGAACATATATATATGTCTCCTCACTATGGAAGAATTTCGAGATTTCAATATCCCACGGCATGAACTATCACAATCACCATGCAAGGTTATACAGTAATAGCTCAATAAATAGGGGTAAGTGAACCCCCAAGACCAATTCTTTTCATAATTTTTCTAAAAAAAGTTCATATTGGACTTGCGTTCCGCTTCCTGATGCTATATAGTATCAGGTATGAAAATC
>Ga0233414_10000188_pt1 | contig 26710 bp, 53 predicted proteins | sample Na_anoxic_10_MG_FD_189020 | JGI IMG/M metagenome (GOLD analysis project Ga0233414, IMG submission 189020) | Seawater microbial communities from Saanich Inlet, British Columbia, Canada - Na_anoxic_10_MG | ecosystem: Environmental > Aquatic > Marine > Inlet | place: Canada: British Columbia... | reverse complement strand
GATCTAAAAGATGTTTTAAATGTTGATCCTACTATAAAGAAATTAAAAAAGGAGGATGTATAAAATGATACAAACAATAACCAAACACACAGGTGAACAAATAGAGTTCGATGTGAAAGGAAAAGAAAACAAAGATTATCTGATGGAACAGATTGAAGAAGAAAGAATAAAATTAAATTATCCAAGTATAGATATTTAAAAAAGGAGATAAAACAATGAAAATAAAAAAAGAACTAATGGAATTTATGGGAACTGAACAATATCATAAATTAGGTATGATGAGTAATTTAATATCGACTGACGGAATAACCTTCCTTATGGAAAAGGCAAAATGTTTTTGGATACACGATATTATAGAATCTGTTCAAGGATTACCAAAAGTTAAAGAATATAAAAACTTTATAGTTTGGAAAATAGTTAAAGATAAAAAGACCGGAGGAGCAATAGTTTCTGGTTACTGGGATTGTGAAGATGACGGAACTTATTCCCCCTCAAAAAGAGTATATAATCAAAGGGTAACTTATACTGATTTTCCTTTTGATGATTTAGGCGACTATGAATTTTATCAAAAAGGCGATGTATTATTACTAAAGGGGGAATATTAAAATGAGACCAATAACAACAACAACAAAAATATATAAATTTGAAGAATTAACAGACTCTGCAAAAGAACAGGTATTTGATACTTATCGTGATATAAATGTGGATTATGACAGTTGGAACGACTATGTAATCGAAAATTTTATAGATGATATCAAAAAAGAAATAAATTTGGATTTAAAAAATGAACATATACTGTGGGCAGTTGGAGACAGAAACTCAAAATTTGGAGTTTATTCTGATATTGTGGTTAAACAATTAATAAGCAGATTTGAAAATAAGGGGGTTTATGATATTGAAACTGTTGATAAAATTGGAAGTTTTTTAAATCATTTGGGGGGTGGAATCTGTAGAAGAGAGACAACAGAAAAAGATTTGGCACAGGTTTATTTTGATAACGAAAAGGAAAATAAAGCAGTAACAAAAGAAATAAATAAAGTAATAAATAAACTTATTGAAATTTGTGGAAAATATCATATAGAAAACGAAGAGCAATATACTTACAATATGAGTGATAACGCAATAGAAGAAACATTATTAATAAACGACTATGAATTTACAGAAAATGGGGGGATTTTTTAAAATGGCACGGGAAACAATAGAACTAAAAGGAAAAGAAAAAGAAGAATATATTAAAAAAAGATTTCCAAAATTAAAAGTAAAATATGGAGATGAAGAAGAATGATAAGATACATTATTAGAGAAACCAAAAATCTCGATGTATTTGATACTCTACAAGATGCCAAAAAAGATTTAGAAAGTTTATCTATATTCTTTCCTGAAAATGGGTATGAGATAATAGAACAGGAGTTAGAAGAATGATACAAACAATAAACGAAAATGAGTTTAGAGACGCATTCAGTAACGGACAATATAAAAATAACTTTTCCTATGATGGATTAGGTGCTTTATTTGAATATTTAGAGGAATACGAAGACAGCACAGGGGAACAAGTAGAATTAGATATTATCGCTTTATGTTGTGAATATTCAGAATATGAAGATTTAGAAGAATATTTAAAAGATTATGGAACAGATATAAATAAAAAAGATTATGATGACGATGACGACTTTAACGATGCAGTGATTGAAGAAATACAAGACAAAACCACCTTTATAAAAATAGAAGGAACAGAAGGTTTTATTATAGGGGCTTATTAAAATGGTACAAAAACCACAACAGAATGATTTTAAATTAATTAAACTCAGAACTACAACCTCAGACGAATTAGATAAATTAATTAAGAACATTGAAACCAAGCAACCATATTTAAAAGGACGTATTTCTTATAACTCAGTTGTTTTAATGTTGATTGGTAAAAAAAATATAAAATTAAGTAAATACAATTTTTTAAGGATTGCTGGCAAATGATAAATATAAAAATAATGGCAGTCATTGGATCCACTGGAAGCGGAAAAACTGCACTATCTTTTAAATACCTAGATAATCTTAAAGCAGAAGGGAAAGAGATCTATATATTGAACCATCCCAGACCGTCCCAAGTCACAGATAGAGGCTTTAAAATTATGTACTCTATAGAAGAGATCCAGGATAAACAGAACATTGTTTTATTTATAGATGAACCACAATTACATTTACCAGTTTATGAAAAAAGGAATAATGATTTATTAATGAGATTGTTTTCAATAGCTAGACATAGGGAAATAATATTAATTCTGGCTACCTCAAACACTAGATATATAAATAAGGGGATTGAATCTTATATCGACACCTGGATTATAAAAGATATTGACTATATGAGCGTTAAAAATGGATCGGTAATAAAACATATAATAAAAAATTATTCCTTAATAGACCCTAGAGGCTTTAAGTTAAATATAAACCAGTATATCTTATTTAATAGACAGCAACCATCTTTAAACGGCTTAAAAACATTTAATAAACCCTCATATTATTCTGACAGCTACAGCAAACCGTATGCTTTAGAAAACAGCGAAAACAGCGAAAACAGCGAAAAAAAAGTTTTATAAAAAAAAATGGGGTGAAAATGCAAAAGAAATATATACATAAACCAATATGCAGAAGATGCGGAAATATATTTAAAACAACTGCAAAGAGAGGGAGATACTGCAAAAGATGTTTTAAAGGATCTGGATTAAGTGCATCCATAACTTAATTTTTTTTAATTCTATCTAAGGCATTTGATTTAAGGCATTTGATTTAAGGCATTTGATTTAAGGCATTTGATTTAAGGCATTTGATTTAAGGCATTTGATTTAGTGTACGCTAATCCATAATAAAATTGATATGATTTAAAATGTAATTAAGGCATTAAGGCATATAGGTTACTACAGTAAAGTCGTTAAGGCATTTATTATACTTATTAGAATAACGATATATTTAAATAGTATTGTGTCACATAATACACTATAATATGGCAGAAGGGGTACAAAGGCTATTCTATTCTTCGCCCTTTCTGTCGTATTATATGTAAAAAGATGGCGAGAATATTACCAAAAACAATAAGTCACGATGAGTTTTTGAAAATCATTAAGGCTGAAAAGAGGAAAGATTTTAAATTAGCATTCATATTAGGGTTCTATCAGGCTATGAGGATTTCTGAGATTAAGGCATTAAGACCTGAAGATGTAGATCAAGAGAGAGGGTTCATACATTTAATTCAAGCTAAAGGAAATAAAGACAGAGATGTTCCTCTGATGCTTCCAGTAAGACAGGCTTTGAGGTGGGGCAAAAAGTTTCTCCCGTTTAAGTTCTCAATTAGGACCCTTCAGAGAGCCATTAAGAGGGCAGGAATAGACGTTCTTGATAAAGACATACATTTCCATACACTTAGACATAGCGGGTCAACATTCTATCTTAATGAAGGTATCAATGGAAAGAAAGCAGACATAAGGCAGATACAAGGATTACTAGGTCATTCAAGAATAGATACAACAATGATCTACACTCACGTTACCCCAGACAGTTTGAAAAAAGTGTTTGATAGTATATTTGAATAAGGAGAGAGAATAAAATGATAAAAGAAAAATCAACAAAAAAAACAACAGCAATATGGGTATTAAGTATATTCTTAGTATTATCTTTATTGTATAATGTTGGAACAAACGCAGAGTGGGAGGATGTTTATTATGATTTGTATGATGAATGTCTTGAGGATCAAATAGTTTACAAAGAATATATATATGAAATTAATCCTGGAGAAATATTTTATGCTTCTTATGATGGAAGTATCACAGGGAGTAGAGCAGATGAATCTCTTTGTTATTGGGTAGAATCAGATGCAGTTTATTCAGGAGAGTGTGGCTAAAATGAGTAATGTATTACCTAGGAGAAGGATATGATTAATAAGAATAAACCTGCAAAGGAATATATGTTTCCTAGTCCTATGGCTAAATTGATGGAGAAGATAGATCAAAGAACACAATATGAGTCAAGTATGTTAAGTGTTATAGGGATATTATTAGGTATGATAACTATCGCCCTCTATAGTATAATCTTTACAGGGGTAACTCCATTTATGAAAGTAATGATAGGCATAAATACTATCGCTGCATTTTTCTTTTTGTCAAGCAGTTTAGTTACTACATATCAACAGTACATAACTTATTTAGAATCTATAGAGTTTATGGATAATATCCCAAATGCGTTCCCAGAACCAGTGTGGGATAAAGAAGATTGGGGAGGTGAAAAGAGTGAGAATAAAGAATGATAAATTGAGGAAACCTAGTAGTGATGAATTGAGAAAACAAATTATAGATGAGGCAGAGTTATCTATTTTCGCATACGTAGGGTTTATACTATTTCTAGGAGTGGGTCTAGGAGTGGGAATATTATTAAATATTAGTTTTATAATATTGAGTGTAATCTGTTTTTTAGGGTTTGGTTTACACACTCTAAGTCAAAAGTTAGATAAGACAAGATTAGAAATAAGAGAAATTGAAAAATTATTAAATGTATTTTTTGTGAACTATATGGAGGAAAAAATAGAATGGAAGAAAATAAAAAAGAAATCAAAGAAAAAGAAAGATATGAAGTAGTGCACCAGCCTGAGTTGGTAGTAATAAAAGACAATGAAACTGAAAAGATGCTCTCAATAGCACAGAGTATCAAATTAGAAAAAGAAGTGAATAAAGCAACCTTAGAGGTTTACAAACTTAACGAGATAGATAAGATAAATAAAAAATTATAAGATGAAAACTATACAAGAAAAAAAGAAAGATATATTGATGATATTAATAATACTTTTCCCTTCAGTATTAATCGCAGGAACTGCAGGGATTGAAAGTGAAGGTATAGGTTTATCTCTGAGAGTATTACTTATATTTTATCAGTTTATCCTTGTGAAAAACTTTGTGGATGATTATTACGGAAAATGATAGATTTAGTATTCACTGTAAATAGGGAGATATTGAAGTTCAAGATAAAGGATAAGGTTATCTATTATACAGATAGGAAATGGAAAAAATGGATACAATGTGTTCCAAAGGATCCAAATCTTATAAGATTAGTTTCGTTGAGTAGGAATAAACTTCCTATGACCTTAGTAAAACTATTTGATTTATCAGAAAAAGAACAGGAAGAGTATAACAAAGCAAAGGATGAAAACGGATTGGCAGAGATAATGATAAGAGATGCAAAAACAAAAGGATGTAAGATGATAGGTAGGACTGAAGATGGGAGTTGAAGGAATTTTAGATATAGTTATACCTTTAGGGGTATTCTTCTTTTTAGGAGCATCACTTTACAAGGAATTGAAAGAACCTATAGACTCTTTTATCAATGCAATAAAACGTATATTTAGAGGGAAAGGAGGAGAAGGAGGACAGGAGAACTTTGGAGAAGAGGATAATTATGTGTATTATCCTAAATATTAAGGAGTAGAAATAAGTTGTTTGGAACATCCCCTCTTATCACCGTGTTCCAGGCGTAATCAGAGAGCTTGTTGGGTCTTTTCTCTCGCCTTACTATAAACCTTTCAAAAGGTAGGAAATAAATAAAATGGAAAATAAAACAAACATAAAAAGTGGAACTTGGGAAACATTAGATAACAGTACAGAACGAAGAGAAGATATAAAGTTTGAGATAGATAAACCTATCAAAGTAACTATGCAGGGAGATCCTAGAGAGATACCTTGGGAAGATAGTGTATTCTATGTTTTTGATGTATTATTTGAAGGAACTGAAAGATGTATTAAAACTAGTGCTTGGACTTTATTGAGAGGATTGAAAAATGTTATACCTTTAACAAACAAAAGACTTGTTATTCTCAAGACAATGGAGAATGGAAAACAAACATATAAAGTAGAAGAACAAAAAGAGGAAATGGTGGAGTAATCCACCTTTATTATTTTAAAGATGCAAACTGAAAAAAAAGAAAGAGGAATACATAATTACAAAAACTTATTTAGAAAACCTAGATTGTATGAGTTAATATCTTTATTCATAATACTAAGTATGTTTTTTGTAAGTTGGGCATATTATAGAGATATAACTGTATTACAAAATGCTCTAAAGTTATGTCAATCTAAATGTATCATATAATCCCCATAGCTTATGTGTGGGTATATAAGAAGTTATTAAACAAAGAGAGTGATGTGCTCAGAACTTCTGTAGTGATTGAAGTAATTAAAAGAAATTTTTATAGGTTACCTAGAACTATCCATTATGAAATATTAAAAGAGATGGAAGGATATAATTTAATATCTCAAATTAATAGGAAGAGAGGATATAGAATTTTAAAAACTAATAAATCTGAGTTAAAAAGATTAAATTGGTCCTTTTAGAAAAATTGTATATTTTACCCCTACCTATTTAGTCCAAATAGCACTAAAGAATATGGTTTAGTTTATAAAGGATTTATATAATATCCTTTTACAGTTTTTTTAGCAGACTAATATCAGATCTGTTTGTTCTTCTCTCATAATAAACCTTCCCAGTCTTACTAATTCTTTTCCCAGGAGGGAGAGCTTTAAACCTTAAATCCCATATCTTATCACTTTTACCAATCTGCCTTGTATCTTTTGTTTCATTCATCTTCATCTTCATCTTCTTCGTTCACATCATAACTACAATAATCATAGCGGTTAGATGTTAACAAGGGTTTTCGTTCTACCATCTTTTTTTATTAACGCTTTTGGCTTTACTCCACCCCGTAGCGTTTTGTGACTTCTTTTCTTTTGTTTTCCACTGACTTTTTTTTACCATTTTATATCTTTTTATAAGTTTTTTTTGCTATCTTCATACACTCAGTTAATGATTTATCTGGGTGTTTTTTCTTTACTTCTTTTAAGTGGATTAACCACGGATTTGTTTTAGCCATTTTTAGTTTTTCCTCCATTCTATTTATCTAGCACCAGGTTGTGCCCACCTCTCTCTTATTCTTTTTTTTAATAGAGGTCTACCTGTAGCAGGATCTATATCTGTGTAATAATCTCCGTGAGGATTAGCAATAGGTCTGTTAACTGTATCTACATCTTGTACCACATTCCTTGCACTTGTACCTACTAATTCTCCTCTTGCTATATTCGGAGCGTGTAAAGGATTTTCTGAACCCACATAAGTAGGAGGAGTTCTTCTCTCTTCTCTTTGTTCCTCATTACTATCCTCTTCATACTCTCTTCTTGGAGCCCCTTGCTGTGCTCTATAAGCTCTTAATCTTTCTTTCGCCTTCTCTTTCTGCATATAATCTTCATACTGCTCTTCATACACAGTTTTACCCCTAACTTGATATTTACCTGAAGGTCCACGAGGTCTACCTGCACGTTTCCTCTTTTTAGTACTATTCAAATCAATAGTATTTCCCATCATCAAATTTACTCCTCCTAAAAATGAGGATCTGAGGGTTGCCTTTTTCTTTCTTTTTTTTACCATATTGTTTTTCTCCTTTTTTATGTATTTAAAGGTTCATATTGGAGGGATAAATGATTTCCATATAGCTATTCCCATCCAAAGTAAACTCGCTACAAATAATAATACTGATACTAATCCTCCAAAAAATAACATCCAGTAACAGAAAGTCCATAATGTTAACCAAAAAATGAGAAATGTCGGACTAAGTTTTAGTAGGAAAGATATAGCAGTTATTATGAAACTTAGCCCGAAAAAAGCTAAAGCTATCCCGCCAAATATATTATTTACAAACAAATCAAATAAATTTAATAGTTCTAATGCCATCAGTCACGCCCCCTTATCCAATCAAGGACAATTATAAACCAAGATAATATGAAAGGTGAGAATAGGGTTAATACTAGTATATCAGGGATTACATTATATGCAGAGATTATTTGGTACATTTCTGCGTATCCTTGTGCAAATCCTACAAATACTGCAGATATTCCAGCGTAGAATGCGAAATCACTTCTCCAAGCAGTTAATCCTACTACTACTACAAATCCACCTATTATGGCGAGATTATTAACTATAAAATTGATAAATCCTTCCTGTTCCCAGTTATATACTCCTGTTATTGCTTGGTAGAGTGATGAGCCAGGGAAGTCTACTCCTAAGAATAATGCCGATCCTAATTGTAATGCAAATAGCATAAATAATGCTGGTATTATCTTTCCCATTATCCTGAGTTATCCCTCCGTATATAATTTAATATATATCCTACCGAAAAGAATGTAGCAGTAGTTGCTATTAAATATTGCTCCCACCAGACTGATGAATTAATAAGATCATAGGTTAAGAACCCTGCGATACTTGCTATCCATACTATAGGGATTATTAGTATCAATACTGACCCTGGATGTCTAAGTTCCACTCCTGTACTATAATTCAGTAATCCTAATAGTAAAGTCATTACCAAGAAAAACGAGACTACTCTTGAATAATCCTGTTCATTACCTTCTCCAAAATCTCCTAAAGTAGTAAGCATAGCGAAAAAGTTTCCTAGAGTATTTGCATCATTCTCAGTTACATCCCACACTGACCAAAAGGTATCTGCATCTATGTACCCCCATCCAGTACAATTTGAATCTACTGTACAAGAATCTCCGTTATATATTCCTCCATCACAATACCCTAACCCATTACCCTCTGCTATATTACATTCAATATCTAATTTAACATAATACCACCCCCATAGTTTCCTCACAGAATCAGGGATTGTATAACTATCACTTAGATTATCTCCTCCGAGTAATCCTGTTCCACATCCTTCTGCACTTGATAGTACTGTTTGATTTTCATCTACTATTTCAAATTTACAACCTAATAGATTATCATAACTTGAAGTTATATTGAACTCAAATAAGTGTTCCCCTGCAGAGATATATCCAGGAGTAGGTCCTACATTCCATATCAATCCTTTTGTAGGACTGCTATACTTCTCTTCTTCTGTGGCAGGTACCATTTGAATAGTATAAGTATCTTGTGAAGGAGTAAGATAGAACACTTGAGTAGTATATCCTGTTTTAGATGCAGTATATTTGTGTTCATAATTTGGATTTACCCAGAATGTAGATAGTCCTGATGAATCTGTTTGTTTTTGGGAGATTGCAGTGTAATCTCCTTCTCCAGGTAACTTTCTAGCAACTGTAAGGGTTACTCCAGGTATAGGTGAAGCTCCTGTAGTTTGAACTTGAATACTAGAATATATACCACTCCCTGAATCTAAGAGATAAAGAGTTTGGTTGTACTGAGTATCTCCTGTTAACTCTCCATCAAAGTAATATGTTCTAGGTTCGTAACCTGGATTAGAATATATTATATTCCCTGATGCAGTTGATTCTACTCCAGCAGGACTTAAACAGAATGTATAATCATCATTAACTGTAGTGTTGGTGAAGAAGTATTCATATTCATCATCACTATCAAAATCAAGAGATAAATCTATAGTTGAGTTTATATTGTCCAGAGATTCTTCATCCTTAAAGGTAAAATTTAAAGAAACATTCCCGCTGTCACACTCCTCAAAGCCCATCTTATATAGAGTTCTATTTTCTGTGAAGTCTGAACAAGAGGAATTATCACACGCTTGACATCTCCAATTATATGAACCTACCTCTAAATCTTCCCACTCATAAGTTGTTGAAGATGAGTTTTGTAAACTAGCATTTCCTTCTGCAATAAAACTATAATTAATATCATCTCCGTCTAGATCTGTTGAACCTGAACAGGTTAGAGTAGGATCATTAAACCAAACACTATTATTATCTGGACTTAAAGTTGTTGGCGTTGTTGGTCTAGTATTTATCTCTATATCTAATCCGTCTAGTGTTACATTACCCCAATCTTCTCCTGTTATGTTGAAATAGAGTTTACAAGGATCTCCTGTACAGGAGTTCATAGAGGTTGTTAACTCTGTTGAGAAATCTAATTGTTCATCTGATGTGGTATAGAAATTATATTTATTAACCACATCATCTGCAGGGAACACACCCCATATGTATTCTCCGTCAGTAGTTACCCCACTCATTGTATTATGAGGTTCTACATCTATAGCTCCTTTAAGATTACCATCTAGATCTAATATAACGATCTCATTATCAGTATCATCTAAAATAAATATATTATCTTCGTATATTGTAATTCCTTGAGGACTATATCCTGCAAGTTGTAAGTAGTCAATATAAGTTCCATTTGTATAATACTTATAAATTCTCGGATTCCCCTCTACTATCCAGATATAAGTTCCGTCAGTAGTTATCCCTCTCGGAGAACCAGTTTGTCCTGATATATCCCAATTATCTAAAAGGTTTTCAGAAGTTTTATTAAATACATATACCTCATCATCTACTTCATCTACTACATAAAGATATTCACCATAATTAGTTATACCGTGAGTATCATCTGCTCCTGAAGTATGAATATCCCAATTATCAAGATAAGTTCCATTTTTATAAAATTGATACATCTCCTCATCAATATAGTCTACCATCCAAATATACCCTTCTTCATCATAAGCTATCCCACTCACATCATTTGCTCCTACTCCAGGGGGATCAGTATCCCAGGATTCTACTAAACTAAAATCATTTATATCTCCTAAATCATCTCCACCGAAAGAGATAATAGGGAGTAACACCTCATCCATACTCACATTAACCTCTGCAGTTGTAACTGTAAAATCAGAAGTATAAGTATCTTCGTCAATCTCTATATAATAAGAACTGTCATCTGAAGTTACTGTAAAGCTAGAAACATCTCCAGGTCCGAAAGTATTTATAGAAAGAGTTCCAGAAACTATGCTTACAAAAACTACAGCTACAGCTAAGAAAACCAATGTGCTTCTCGCTATTTTGTTCTTATTCTTTAGTTCCATCTATCTTTTCCATCCCTAATAATACTGTTCTTGTCTAGGTGGGTTCAGTAAACTTGCAACCCCTCCTACTAACACAAACAATAGTATATATGGAAGATACAGCTTTATAGCTAAACAAGCCATAGTATTTGTACCCAAACTAGAGTTATAACTCAGAGAGTGATTCGCATCTCCATTGTGAATATATCCTTCACAATTTAATGAATCGCTCTGATGACCTATATCTAAGATGTCACTCATAGCAGGTATTAATGCTATCATAGATACAACTGTTAAGAATAGGAACAGTAAATTTATCATTATATGTTGCTGTCCTAATTTATTCATTTTATTAACTTCAATCCTCCTAATTGTTTTCCTGTAAGATAGCTAGGCGTTTTATAGCCCAACCTTCTTGACCGTAATAAACTTATCTCTGCCCTTTCTGCTTTCCCTGCCAATCTCCCACCTTTAACAAAGATTGGTTCTGCTCCTCCTCTCTGTACATAAGTTAGTCCAGGTTGTTCCCCCTTTGGAGCTCTAAATACTTTCTTTGAAACTCTGAAATCTATATCTTTCCCTACTCTTGCTTTTATAGGAACTATTTTGAATGTTGCTCCTAATGTTCTTTGTACGAACATCGCACCAGCCTTTAGTGCTTTCCCTTTTGGCAGAGGTTTACTTATTGTTATCCACTTCCCATATCTCTTTACTTTTGTTATGAATGCTTGACCTTCCTTCTTTTTCTCTGCCTCTTTTTTCTTTTTCCCATCATAAGTCCCTATAGACTTGTATGGAGTACCTTTGTATGGAGTACCTTTGTAAGGAGTACCTTTGTATGGAGTACCTTTGTAAGGAGTACCTTTGTATGGAGTACCTTTGTATGGTGTACCTTTGTAAGGAGTACCTTTGTATGGTGTACCTTTGTAAGGAGTACCTTTATATGGAGTTACATCATAAGGTGTCCCCTTGTAAGGTGTACCTTTGTATGGAGTTACAGGATATGCACCTCCTTTATAATTGATTACACTATAATCTTCTGATCCAGTATAAGTTGCAGGTTTGTAAGGCATTATCTTTTCTACTCCAGGTTCATAAGAATAATCTCTACCTGTTTCTTTCTTTATCCTATTTAATATTGATCTTCTTTCTGCAGGAGATTTGGAGTCTATATTCTTTAACATAACCTGAATATCTTTCTCAGATAATTTTCCCTTTTCAGAAGGTACTAATTCCAATTCTCTCACCTTAACTCTTTTACCTGATATTCCAAATCCTGTTTCTCCTTTAGCTACTTTAAATACTGTTCCTGGAGGAGCACCAACTTCTAACTCTGTTCCTCTTAATGCTTTTGGAGTTAGTACTATCTCCTCTCCTATTTTAGCTTTAGTATAATATGCTTTTGGTCCCCCTAATCTTGGGACTCCTATCTCGTATCTCCCTGATTTTTTACCTATCCCTAAATAAGATATTCCTAAAAACCCTGTTCCCAGAGGTTGAGTAGGAGGTTGAAAGTATAAAAATTCCTGTCCTCTTTTTGTTTCTCCTGCCAACACTTCTACCATCCCTCTTTCTGATTTTAATGCACCAGGAGTGCCGTGCCAAAGTTCTTCAAATTTCCCTTTATATTCTAAAGTAGATTTAGGTGAGATATCATATCTTGATTTCTCTGCAATTACTACTCCTCTGTGTTTCTGCCACTTAAAGAATGTTCCAGGTCTATATTCCTTACCAGTTAATTTACCTACAGCAATTTTGGTTTTCCAGATTACTCCCTGTTCACTTTTTGCAGGGACCCTACTTTTTAGAGGGACTGCTTCTCCTCTTCTAATTATTAATTGTTCTGGCTTCATAGCGGTTAGAGTAGTAGGAGTCAATCCTTTCTCTGCCATCATATAATCCTTAACTATTTCTTTGGGTTTCATCCCTTCTATAGCCTTACCATTAAATTCCTTAATAGCCCACTTTTCAGCTTCTCCTGCCAATTTTGTTCTTTCTGGACCTGACAATCCTTTCCAATTCATTTCTATATCTTTAATATGTTTTACTCTAGCAGAAATCAACGCAGTATCTTCTTGTAATGTGATTATCCCTTTCTCCCCAATCCCCCTTATAGGTCCTACAGGTTGAAGAGGACTCGCCCCTGTATAACTTTTTTCTGGGTTAGCCCACCTTGTGGCTTTAACATCTGAAGCAACCTTTATCTTTATTTTATCCTTATCTACTAATACTTCAAATACTGAATGTTTCTCTCTTTGTGTAGCAAAATCCTCAATCTTTTTGAACTTTTTAATATCTATCTTTAATCCTGTTTCTTCAACTAATTCTCTCTTTGCAGCCTGTCTGGCAGTTTCTCCTTTGTCAATCTTTCCACCAGGAAACATTTCCAATCCCCCTTCATCTATTACTCTTAATTCCTTCCCAGTTTTAATATCTCTAACTATTACAGTAGATCTCCTTCTTAAATATCTAGTTATAAATCCTAAAGAGGGTCTTGGTATTTTAATAGGTTTGGGAGAGGCTAAATATTGACCTGTAGAAATAACAGTAGGTGCAACCATCACACCCCCCATAACTATTCTCCCTGCAGTTATAGTAAATTCTTCTGGAGATAAAGCTCCACCTTTGAGTAGTTTAGGAGTCTGAGTTATTACTTCTACAGCCCCTATTGTTTTCCATAATGCTCCAGCTACAGGTACTGTTGCTAATCCTCCAAGGACTGCACCTTCTACAGCTCTATGAAATGTATATTCTAATCCTTCTGCAGGAGTAGTAGGTGCACCTTCTTCAAATCTCCACAGAAGTTGTTGAACCCCTCTCTTCAATTTAACAGGTATAGGAACCTTTGAATAATCATCAAGTAAATATGATTCAGGGTATTTCTTTTCAAATTCTGCCTGTTGAATCCTTTTCTTTTGAGTTTGTATAGTTCTTAATTCATCTCTTGTAATATACTCTGGTTGAGTAGTTATTATTTCTCTACCTTTAAATTGAATCTCAGGATAAGGTGAAGGATATCCTCCATCTTCTCTAGGTTTTAATACTTTAAATTCTTTATGCCATCCCATCCTTTCTGCAATTTTTTCTTCAAGTTCTTTGATTCTTTCCTCACTCTCTGGAGTCACCCCTAATCTTTCCTTCCTTTCTTCAAGTGTAGGAGCAGGAGTGCCAAGAGCACCTCTAGGTTCCATAGAAACTTCCATTCTTGGAGGCATCCTCATAGTAGGGGGAGCTCTTAATCTTTCTAAAGCAGAACCCACAATTTGTTTAAATTTGGAGAATGTAGATGTAGCTGGAGCGACTGGAATCGCTGCACTCATCCCTTGTCCTCCTTGAGTATATGAGGGTCTTTCAATTAAAGGTCCTACTGCACTACTCCCTCCTCCACTAGTGTACTCTTCAAGCCCTTGTACTATCACTGAAGGGAGATAACCTTGAGGGATATCTCCTCCAGGAACTATACTCATCCCTTGTCCTGTTAGAGGATTAGTATAAGAACCTCCATACGTTGAAACAGGCATTAAGTAGGATCCCTCCAAGTTACCGAACCTGCGTAGTCTACTGCCTCTGCTCTGGTATCAAAAACTTTTCCTGCTACTATATGTTTAGTTGGACCTCCATCTACAGAGATTGAATGTCCTACCTTAAACTTTCCATATATCTTCTTTTTCTTTCTTCTACTTCTACTTCTTGATCTTAATCTCTCTTGGTATGCTTCATACTGTGATTTATATTTTAAGTACTTCCCCCAATCTGCTTTCCATTTCTTTTCTGTTTCTCTTACTTTTGTTAAAGCTTTCCTCTTCCATAATACTCTCTGCCCTGTCAAGGGAAGTCTTTTTCTATGAGGTATATATCCTCTCTGCCCTTTCATAAGTTGCCTTCTTGTTAATTTCATTTTAGGCACAAAGGATTCTACTTCTTTTCTTTGAGTAGCAATAGCAGTTTTATGTTGTAGAAGTTGAGTTTCTATAGTCTTAGGATTTATCATTTTCTTACCCTCACCATAATATGTTTTGGAACATTCTTGAATTTCTTTTTAGGTAAGACTACTGACATTTGCCCTGTTCTTTTGTTAACGAATACGGGGACTTTCATATCCCAAAATTTAGTATTATCCATTTTACTAGTAAAATTACATTTACTTATATATAAAGGTTCATTTATTACCAGAACGGATTACGCTTTTTTTTCATCTCTCTATATGCCTTTTCCACTGGAGCATCAAATAATACTCGTATATCTTCAAAGAAATTAGCCAGAGCTTTGTAATCTTTCAAGTCTACTGCGTTTTTATAATCTGTATGATCATACCCTCTATTCATATGTTTGGTTACTTTCACTCTCACTGTAGTCTGTTTCTTCTTTTTTATTACCATAAGCTCCTCCATTTTAAGTTCCTATTAAGAGGAAGAGCTGAACACAAACGCCAACACTCCTATTAATACAATCGCTCCTATAATCATAACTGTCTTTCCCATCTGCATCTTAGGTATAATCTTTGCATCCATCGCAGTTTTCAAAAGGATATCATCACTTTCAGTTAAATCTCCTCGGGCTTTCACTTCCTTCCAATCTAAATTACAGACAGGTCGTCTATCTATTTCTTTTATTAATAGACATTTTCTTCCTTCAAGTGTTAAAAAAGATTCAGGATGAGCATCGTAAGGTTTACCTTTTACTAATACTCTGTGACCTGGTCGGAGAGGGAGTACTTGAGGTTTCTCTAGTTCTCCTTTAAGGTTTAATAAGAATACTAATACTTTATCTGAATGTTTGTTCGCTGTCCTCATAGGCTTAGCCCATCTCTTAGGATATGTCCACTCTACTTTCTTGGGTTCAGGATCTGATGATGTTTTTATCAAATCCTTCATCTCTTGTATTTCATCTCTTAATGATTTTGGTTCGTTGGTCCGAAATTCCATTTGTTTTTCTTTTCCTCCTGGGGTGCTTCAAATCCTCTTTTATCTGTTCTCTTCTGTGACACAAATAATTCTGTAAACCATCCACTCTTTGAATTGGATGTTTTCAAAAGTATCTCTGCTAGTGATTTAAAATAATCTCCAAATTTAACGTGATTACAAGAATATGCAAGTACTGCAATCCTTTGACAATCTCTCACACTATAAGGTAAATACCCTAATTCTATTTTGCTTAGGTTTCCTACCTTACTACTGTCTGGTAATAATAATACCTTTCTAAATAAATCATATACTGATCCTGTATCTTGTGGGCGAGGATAGTTATATCCACTATACTCTTCCATCTCTCTCATTTCTTGTTCTGGTAATTCCATCTTATTTAAATCCTCCAAAGTATAAATATATAATTCCTACTAATATCAAGGTGAATAGAATTGACCCCATAGAAGTCAGAACGAAATGCTTTAAAGCATTCGCCATAAACCTAAATGGTGCCATTAATATTCTACCTATCATTTTTAGAAAGTATCATCCTTTAGCGAAACCAGTTTCAATCCAGAAGTTATTAAGAAAAACAATCCTAATCCTATGAATGTAAATGCTATCGCTTGAGTGTACATATTATTAACAAATTGTAGTCCATAAATCATCACATACATTCCTGTTACTATAAACATCGCTCCAGCTGAAGCAAGTACAGGATAATTTGTGAGTATAACTCCAAGTATTAATAATAAAATTGATAATATTCCTATCACTAAAAATATGTTTAGACTATTTTCATCGCCACCTGTTTGAGATATACTGAAATAAAATATTTCAGAACCACTGTTAGTTCCATCAGTACAAGTCATTCTAGTTCTGTATTGACCATTCTCAGATAAGGCTTCCATAGAATAATTATAATAACTATCCTGGTGAGTCATATCTCCATTGTTTACAACTAAAGTTCCGTCTGGATCATACACAGAAAGAGTGCAGTCAAACGTTGCTCCACATACATCGCCTTCAAAAAAACATTCTCTGTCTAAACTAAACTCTTCATTTGCAGTATATGTTGTTGCAAACACTCCTGGCACTATAAATAATAATGATAGTAATAAACTTAACTTATTCATTCTTTTCCTCCCTTTGTATTATTTTATTTATCATTTTTTCTCATTAATTACATCCAACTATCAAACCATCTTTTACAATTATATTAAATCTATATCCACAAGTACCAGTAAATCCTTGAGTTCCATCGCCTGAATAATAATCATCTGCTTGTAAATCACCATCTATATTAACATCTCCTCCGAATTGAGAATCTCCGTCATCTACAAAAATCGCATAAACTTCATCCTCAAAAGAACCCTCGTCATAACCTTCTAAATATAAACCATATCTATTAACTACACCTGCTAAATAAACATCATCTACACTCTTTGAATAAAACCCATATTCATTTAATTCTGGACTACCTGTAAAACTTACTCCTTGAGTAAATTCATTATAAGAACCATATAAATTAGTTGTTCCTGAACCTCCTCCTAAAGAAGGATTATTAAACTTAGAATAAACTCCATAAGAATTCTGTTGCCCTCCACTCTGAATTATAGATACAAACTCATTATTAACTCCTTTATATGATCTAGTTCCTTGAGATTGTGAAATACTCTCATCATCAAAAATAAATCTAATCCCTTCTACAACTTGGGGAGGAGATATATCTGCATAAGTTCCTATACTACCTTTCTGAACTAGTACTCCTGTAGTTGAACTAGCGCTTGAATCTATATATGCTTTAAAATTAAAAGGATATCCTGGAAACAAAGTGGTATTTAATCTAATATCAAAAACAGAGGAGCTATCTCCTTGTAGTAATTGTCCAGTATAGGACAATTCAGTCTCTCCATCATTACCAGATAACTCCATATTACCAACAGTTAAAGAACCATTGATTAAAGTATCTCCTTGGTATGTTGCAGTTCCACTTTCATTTGTCCATATACATTCTGGCAGTCCAGTTAGTTGAGATCCATCTCCAAAATAATATCCTCCTACAGTTAGATTGTTATTGAACTTCCCATTACCTGTATTGACTTCAAACACTACTCCTACATCAAACATAGTAGTTCCTACTCCTACTTTATCAAAATATCCATTATCTGAAGTTAAATCATTATTTCCTAAATCAACATCATCTGTTGCTCCAGTATAAGGTACTAATAAATCATAATCGCTTGAAGGATGATCTCCCCAGTAAGTTGTATAGTTAGCATAAGTAGCATTAAGTATAGGATCTAAAAAAATATTTACTCCCTCGTTAGCTGAGTACTTTGATTCATCAGTAGTTATATCTAGGGAATAAGAAAAAGGTAAAAAAATTAAAAATAAGAATGTGAAGAGGAGCAACTTAGATACCCTCTCTGTTGTCCTCTTCGTGTTATTCATTCTTAAACAACTCCTGCCTGTCTTAGGCTAGAGTATGTTATTGCGATTCCTATTCCTAGAATACCTAGAGCGAAGAAACCTGGTACCATATTTAGTACAGTTGCTCCCCAACCTGTTGAGTTGTATAAAGCACCACCATCAGCAGCAGCAGTATTTACTTCTGTTGAGATAGGTCCAATCAAGGATACTCCGATAAGAACAGCAACGAATCCACCAATTAAATTTGCAATCATTTTCTTAATCTGTTTAACACAGCACTCCTCCCATAAACTACTTCCTGAGAAAAGATATATTTAAAGGTTCACTTTTTTATATGTTTTAATAAACATAAATGTTTATAAACCCTCTCCCCTAAAGAAAGTATTATGGATAAAATAGAAAGAGAAAAATATAACTCTTATTTTCGTGAATACTACAAGAAAAAAGGTAAGGAGTACCATAAGGCTTACAGACAGAGAGAAGGAAATAAAGAGAAGATGAGAGAGTATATGAAGTGGTGGAGAGAGAGAAATAGAGAACAGTATAATAAATACAATTTAAATTATTATTATAAAAAAAAGGAGGAAACAAAAAATGCTGAGGAAAATGATGATGAACAAACTTCCGATAATATTGATAATGGAAACGACCAAGAAACCAAAGAGGTTGATAGACATAACCAAGGATCTGACAGTTTGTGATTACAATAATACTAGACGATATAAAAAGATGTTTGTTAATATAGGGTTATGGACAAGAGAGGTAATCTCACCCTATAAAATATATTATACATTAACAAAGAAGGGTAACGAACTTTCAATTCTATTTAAAGAATTGGATATGATGTTTGAGAAGAATGATAAGAAAATTAATACTATCAAAAAAAGAGAGTGAACAAGCTAAGGTGTGGAGAATTAATAAATGTGGGTATAATAGTTTTGATAGATTATTTAAAGTATTTTCAAAAGAGGTAAAATTAAATGAAAAGAATTGATAGGTTTAAAGATTATTTGATTAAAGAATTAGGTAATGATTTAAAAGAAGATATTATTAAGTGTGAGAATGAGAATGATTTAATAGATTTATTCCCAGATAATTTTAATGATTACCAGGAGAACTTTGGAGAATATGATAAGTTGATTGTACTTAAAGAAGGATTAAAGAAATTAACTGATAAGAGATTGTTAATAAAAGAATTTTTGAAGATGAACCCAATATTCTACAACAGTTCTAAATTGTGGTGGGCTTGGAACAAAAATGAATTATGTTGGATAAAAGTAGATGAAACTGATATTCTAAGACTCATTAATAATACTACTGGAGTTAATACTATAAACTCCAGAGAGAGAGTAGAGCTATTAGAAACTCTGAAACAAGAAGGAAGATCTATGGTACCTGAAGAAGTCCCAGAATATTGGGTTCAGTTTAAAGATAAAATTATAGACATAATGGAAGATAAAATTATTACTCCTAGTCCGAAATATTTTGTAACTAATCCTATCCCTTGGAGTTTAAGTGATAGTTCGGAAACCCCTACTATGGATAGGATTTTTGAAGAGTGGGTAGGAGAAGATTATGTTCAAACTCTCTATGAGATAATAAGTTATTGTCTGATTCCTTCATATCCTATCCATAGATTGTTTTGTTTGATAGGGGGAGGAATGAATGGGAAGAGTAAATACCTTGAGTTAATTTCAAAGTTTATAGGTAAAGCTAATATTACTACAACTGAATTAGATACATTATTAGAAAGTAGATTTGAAATAACAAGGTTGCATAAGAAATTAGTTTGTTTAGTAGGTGAAACTAATTTTAATGAAATGAAGAAAACCTCTATACTAAAAAAACTTACAGGGGGAGATTTGATAGGGTTTGAATATAAGGGCAAGGATCACTTTGAAGATTACAATTATGCTAAGGTTATTATCTCTACAAACAATTTACCTACTACTAGTGATAAGACTATAGGGTTTTATAGGAGATGGAGTATTATTGATTTCCCAAATAGATTCTCTGAAAGAAAAGATATACTATCAGAGATACCTGAAGAAGAATATCACAATCTTAGTAGAAAGAGTATTGAAGTATTAAGAGCAGTTCTAAAGAATAGGAAGTTTCACAATGAAGGTAGTGTTGAAGATAGAATGAAAAAGTTTGAAGATTTATCAAATCCTTTAGATAAATTTATGAAAGAAAATGTTATTGAAAACTTTGATAGTGCAGTTGCAAAGTTTGAATTTAAGAAAAGATTGGATGATTGGTGTGAGGAAAATAGATTTAGAAAGATTACAGATACTACTCTTGGAAAAAAGATGAAAGACTCATCAATTACGACAATTCAAAAAACAGCGGATTGGCACAATTCTGATGGCGTAAAACCTGTTATCCGTTTTTGGAGTGGTATTTCTTGGGCGAGGAAAAATGAAATGTCACCAAAAAAGGGAGTTCCACTGGAAATAGGGGTTCAAAAACCATCAATAGGGGGCTCATCACAGGGTTCACAGGGTTCACAGGGTATTCCTACTAGATCCTCTATAGGGGAGTTAGTAGGAAAAGGGTGTGAACCCTGTGAACCCTGTGAATCATATAAACCTTCTCGGTTATTTAAATGTCAACAATGCGACAAAAAAGAATTAATATATGAAGAGATGGCAGATGATTATATCTGTAAAATATGTGCGAGGGAAGAATGAAATACATTGATTTATTCGGAGGAATAGGAGGATTTAGATATGGAGTTGAACAAGCAACAGAAGAAGAATGGGAATGTGTATGGTATAATGACTATGACAAATATGCAGTCCAAACCTATAATAAGAACTATGGAACAAACTACAAACCAACAGACATCACAAAAGTTAAAACAGAAGATATACCAGACCACGATTGCATCTGTGGAGGATTTCCTTGTCAAACATTCAGTATCGCTGGAAAAAGAAAAGGATTTGAAGACATTAGAGGGACAATGTTTTTTGAAATTATGCGAATTGCTAAAGCTAAAGGAACTAAATATTTATTCCTTGAAAATGTTAAAGGGTTACTCAATCACAACAAAGGGAAAACTTTTACCACAATCATTCAAACGCTGGAAGAATTGGGGTATAAAACTCAATGGATGGTTCTTAACAGCAAATTTTTCGGAGTTCCCCAGAACAGAGAAAGGGTGTTCATTATCGCAAATCTTAGAGGAACAAGTAGACCAGAAATATTACCTATCGGAGAAGATGCAACAGAGATTTCGAGAGTATATGAAATCAAAGGAATAACAAATATTTATTCTAAATCTTTTGGAGAAAAAAATGTTTTTGATGTAAAGGGAATTTTGAACACTTTAAAAGTTGGGGAGGATATCCCTATGGTTATGAATTTACAAACAAGGAGTAAAGATAGACCAAGTTATAGAAATGCAATAGATGCTGGACTTCCAGCACCAGGTGGAGCTGGAACTATCTGCAAGGAAGATGAAGCCTACTGTTTAGATCCTCAATGTGGACAAGGTGTGGTGTCTGGAACAGAAACCCCTGGACAATTAAGGAGATTAACTCCCTTGGAATGTGAAAGGTTACAAGGATTCCCAGATAATTGGACAGAGGGTGTAAGTAATACACAAAGGTATAGGCAATGTGGAAATGCAGTAACAACCAATGTAATTGAGGCAATAGTTAGAAGTTGGGAGAGCAATAAGAAATGAAAACAAACATAATAATTAAAGGGGATTGTATAGAAGTCTTAAAGACATTAGAAGATAACTCTGTTGATTCAATAATAGGTGATTTCAAATGTTAGATTTTACATATTTGGCACAACCTCCAAAAAAATATACATTTCAACAACCGAGATTAAAAGAATGGACAGAGAAATGGTGTAAAGGCAAAGTGCTTAATCTTTTTGCAGGAATAACTAAACTCAATGTTGATGAGTTTAGAGTTGATATGGACAAAGATGTTCCTGCTGATTGGTATGGTGATGCCTTTGAATTTGTAAGAACAACAGATTTAAAATTTGATACAATTGTATTAGACCCCCCATATAATTTAAGAAAATCAAGAGAAAAATACGGAAGTAGATACATTGGTTCTTTTACAAAGATTAAAAACGAACTTTCAAGAATACTTAATGATGGTGGGTTGATAATACATTATGGTTATGATTCTGTTGGTATGTCTAAAAGTAGGGGATTTGAAAAAATAGCTATTTGTTTAGTATGCCATAATGGAGACCATAACGATACTATTTGTTTAGTAGAGAGAAAAGTAAATACAACACAAAAAAACAATGGAGGTAAAGGCATTCCTCCCACTAATAAATTAGTGGGTATCCTGCCTAAAATTTTAAGAATCAAAGCAATGGAGGAGAAAGAATGAGTTGGTCAAGAATAATGGATCCTGAATCAGTTAAGGAGTGGAGAGGGATTGTGAAAGAAAACGAAGAGATAGAACAGAAGAAGATAAATTATTTTGGAAGGGAATTGAAGGATGGGACAAAAGAGTATGACGAATTTATGGAAGGAGATTATTAAGAATGAAAGAAAAAAATAAGGAGGAAAATAAAATGAATAAAAAAATAGAATGGGATGACTTATCAACAGGATTAAAGTGGGCGATTGTAGGAGGATATATTACAGTAATATCTTTGGTTATAAGTTTAATAGGTGGATTTATGGGAGCTTTATAAAATGAAAATAAATGAAATTGATTTGAATGTTCCGAAAGGAAAAGAAAACAAAGATTATCTGATGGAACAGATTGAAGAAGAAAGTATAGAAGAAAAGTTAAATGCGACAGGCGAAGTAATTAAGATGGTAGACAAAGACAATCCCAATATAATATTATCTTCTGTAGCTTTAGTTATTTTAATAAGTTTATTTTTATATATATTGAGGTGGGTAAATGGCATATAGATATGGAAATCAAGCAGGAGGAATAGAACAGAGTCACTATGATGCAGGGTATTTGAAGATTTTAGAACTGCAATACTGTTGGCAGAACTTTAGAAGATATTATAGAAGCGGGAATTTTGAGAAAGCGAACGCAGAACTAGATATTATCTGGATGGAGTTTGAAGTAGATTCCACAGATGAACAAAAAGAGGAAATTGATAAAATAGATATTAATATAGAAAAGTCTTACACAGAAAAAGAACCTGCCAAAAGATACGAACAACTTTTCAAACATCTAAGAAAGAAAAGATTATTAGTTGGACAAGTTGAGAAATCACAAGGTATGGGGAAGAGATATTATGATGAAGGTGCAGAGGATCTGATATAATAAAATGTTAGTTAACTACACTAAAACAAACGGAGATAAACATCAGTATCACTTAGCAGATTGGACATCAAAACAATTAAACAATATTAAGAATATGATTAATAAGAAAGATGCAGACTATGTGATGATTATTGATGGGCAAGAAGGTTCGGGGAAATCTACACTCGCTACACAGGTTGCAAGGTATGTAGATCCTACATTTACCCAAGATAGAATGTGTTTAACTCCCGAACAACTAATTACAAAAGTAAATGAGTGTTCAAAAGGTCAAGCAGTAGTGTTTGATGAAGCGTTTACTGGACTAAGTAGTAGAAGAGCGATGACAGAAGTGAATAATGTCCTTGTTGAGATGATGATGGAGATGAGAAAGAAGAATCTTTTTGTTATTATGTGTATCCCTTCGGTTTTTTACTTGGAAAAGTATGTTGCACTACATAGAGCTAAGAGTTTGCTTCATACTTACCAAAGTAGGGGGCGAAGGGGGCAGTATACTGTTTACAATCAGAAAAATTTGAAGTGGTTATACCTTTCTGGCAAACAAAAGATGAGTTATGCTGTTCCGAGGGTAAATATCAAACAAAGATTCCCTTCAGCCACCCCTATTGATTGGGTAGCATATGAGGGTAGGAAGATACAGGCACTTAAACGGAAGGATAAGCAGACCCTCAAGCAAAGACAACAATATCAGAGGGATGTTTTGTTAGCCTGGCTCAACAAAGAGGGGTATTCGGAAGAGTCCATCTCCAAAATTCTCATTTTAAATAAAGCTGATATGAGTCGGGACGGCATAAGCTATATTTTAAAAGGACTTCGTAAAAAAAATGGGGAAAACACTATAGAATTGGGGGACGACCTCCAAAAGAAGCGTGGTTGTGGTCGGGAAATACCCCCCTCTTTATGAAAAATAAGGCATATACAGTAAAAAAAGGGGGGGAACTGCGTATTCCACGCAAAATCTTCCCCAAAATTAAGGCATTAAGGCATTAAGGCAGGGGTTTATTAGTGAAACACGCAGAATAATAGAGGGGGGCAATTAATTTCAATTAATTCATAGCACTAGATCATAAAAATAAATAGTAATTAATTATATGTTATTACTGGGTGGTGATGAAATTTATATCTTGCAATTTAAATAAGGACTATATTATATATATTCCAAAACCAAAACCTTTATATATACTTATATTTAATAAATATAAAATAGATATAAGTTGTTGATCTATTTGGAGAATAGAAAATAAAAATGGCAAAAATAAATTTTAAACACACAAACATAGCAGACGCAAAAGTAAAGGATCTAAAAGATGTTTTAAATGTTGATCCTACTATAAAGAAATTAAAAAAGGAGGATGTATAAAATGGAAAATAAATTAAGTTTGACAGATAAAACAAAAACTATAAATGCACTTAATAAAATATTTATTGCACCTTCAGAACATATAAATTCAGAGGATATAAAAGAAGATTTTATGTTAATGGATGCAGCGAATATTATTGGAGTAATTCCGAAAAATTCTGAAGCTAGAGAACTTTTAAAATATTTTTTAACTATAGATAACCAAACAATTATACCCGATAACTTAAAGAATATAGATTATCTGGGGGCTGATCCTGCAACTGTCGCAGCAGAGTTTATGCTTAAAGTTTTAAAAATATTAGTGATAAGTCAAGAAAGTTTAAAGATAAACACCACCGAAGGGAAACCTATAACGTTAGAAAATGTTTTATTTAAATTTTATATCGCTCCTAGATCCTCCCAGGAGGTGGTATAAAATGATACAAATAATAAATGAAACAGATTTTAAAGATGCTTTCAGAGATTATTTCGGAGGAGAATATAAAAATAACTTTTCATATGAAGGTTTGGGTGCTTTATATAAATATTTAGAGGAATATGAGGAGATGGCAGGAGGAAAAATAGAATTAGATGTAATTGCTTTATGCTGTGAATATTCAGAATATAAAGATTTAGACGAATATTTAAACAATTATAATACAGACATAAATAAAAAAGATTATGATGACGATGACGACTTTAACGATGCAGTGCTTGAAGAAATACAAGACAAAACCACCTTTATAAAAATAGAAGGAACAGAAGGTTTTATTATAGGAGCTTATTAAAATGATACAAATAAAAAAGTTAAATATAGAAACAAAAACAGAATTATTTTATAATTATATTGTTAAATTTATAAAATGGGAGGTGGAAGAATGAATGAAGAAAAATTAAAGGATTTGGTAATTGACTATATAAATGAATGTCACTATACTGATTTTCACGATTTATTTGATATAGTTAGACAAAGATATAATAAAAACTTGGGAGACATATAAAATGGTAGAAATGAAAAAGTTAAATATAGAAACAAAAACAGAATTATTTTATAATTATATTATTGAATTATTGAATAATGGGTTTAAAGTTTATGCTTACGATAGCAATAAAAAAGGAGATATAAATAAAACTTGGGTTATGATTGTTAAAAATGATAATATCGGAAGTATTGAAGAGAATTATTTCTCTGGTTTAAACTTTTCAACAGTTCATAAAGCAAATAGGACAACGGGAGCGGGTTATCGAATGATAACAGAAGTTATAAAACCAACAATAGAAAATGCAGAGTCTACCTTTTGTTTATGTCCTGATTGGGCTAGAGACTCGGAAATTGAAAGTATTATAAAATTTAAAAATTGGAAAGATTACACAAAAAGAGAGAGTGTTTTAAAATATAAGGAGGTTAAATTTATAAAATGCGAGAATTAACAACAAAACAAAAAAACCTTTTAAATAAATGGTTTAAAGAAAATTGTCCAACAAGAAACCAACGAATTATGTTTGGGTTATCTCCGAAATTTTGTTGTGCAGATGATTTAAGTTTGGAACAATTAGAAATATTAGAAAAAATAAATGATACAGAGATTTTATATCAAAATATAAGTAAGTATTTGGGAGACCTATATGTAAAGGAGATAAATTAAGATGGGACCAATAATGGAACAAAAATCACAACAGAATGATTTTAAATTAATTAAACTCAATATAAAAATAATGGCAATCATTGGATCCACTGGAAGCGGAAAAACTGCACTATCTTTTAAATACCTAGATAATCTTAAGGCAGAAGGAAAAGAGATCTATATATTGAACCCCCCTCGACCGTCCCAGGTCACAGATAGAGGCTTTAAAATTATGTACTCTATAGAAGAGATCCAGGATAAACAGAACATTGTTTTATTTATAGATGAACCACAATTACATTTACCAGTTTATGAAAAAA
>Ga0233414_10000187_pt1 | contig 26764 bp, 20 predicted proteins | sample Na_anoxic_10_MG_FD_189020 | JGI IMG/M metagenome (GOLD analysis project Ga0233414, IMG submission 189020) | Seawater microbial communities from Saanich Inlet, British Columbia, Canada - Na_anoxic_10_MG | ecosystem: Environmental > Aquatic > Marine > Inlet | place: Canada: British Columbia... | reverse complement strand
ACCTCCATTAAAAGTGCATATATCGTATTTCTTACAAAATTGCAAAAAAGGAAAATCCCCTTCGAAAAGCTTACCCTTTTGATATCCGAAAACACAATGTGCTTAAAATAATATTGAGCTTTAATCGGTTGCAACTATACGGAAACGCATATAGGGCAACCTAAATTAATCATCGTCACCACCCTCATTAGCAGGTTCCTCCAGGTTAAATATATACATCTTTTTTTCATCAACCACTTTAAGGGTTACAACTCCGTATGAATAATAAAGATATCCGTAAAGAACTCCGTCCGGCCCTAAAATTTCATTGAGCCAGGGCTCACGCTGAGTTACCAGAAAAATCCGTTTTGTCATATCTGTCAAAGTTTTTTGATCACTGACCTTTTTCCACCGATCACCCACCAGCATTGTATCATTATTTTTCGGATCGAACATGATGCCCAGAGGTGATCGAAAACTAGGTCCGGCATACTGGTCGGAACTATAAATGTGGTAATCATCCCATTTATCGATTAAATTTTGAATGGTCAGATGGTTTGGACCCTTAGGTATAGTTTTTAGCTTGCCGTAGTTTTTTTGCCACGAAACACAACCGGAGATAATCAGAACAATTAATAAAACACTCAAGAATATATATTTTTTTGTTTCCATTTTTTTGCCTCCCAACGAATTGTCTTTTTTGAAATTGTTAAATAAATAATATGCTAAAATGTAATATTTAAATATTCACTAACGAGTAAATATCAATGACAAATATTATTTTTTAGTAGAATTTTAAAAAGAAGAATGGAAAAATGAAATTTGTATGCTCCATGGTATACATTGACTTCGGTGTTAAGTTGCAATTGAGTGCCTGAAGCTTCAATTTCCGAAAAGTGAAGGTTTATAACCGAGATCTACAAAGGGATATCTTACCAGAACAACAACCTGAAATCAATTCATGCTGATTACATATACCATAAAAATGAAAAGAGCAAACCCTGTGAAAATGATTTGCCTTAATTGAAAAACGATATCAAAAAAGTCAAACATTTTGCAGGATTGTATGGATGGATTAGCCCTTCATTGTCACGTTATTGTCCTTTTGGGTAGCAGCAACCATCCAATAGGTTCGGGAAGTCCGTATGCCTACATTCTTTTGAGTAGCTGATTTGCTGCGGTCAGCATTGGGTCCCAGACCGGACCGAAAGGTGGAGCATATGCCAGATCGGTTTGACAGAACTCTTCAACGGTCATCTGGCTGTGCAGGGCAACGGCAAGAGCATTAATTCTATGTGCAACCCCCTCCTTACCCACCATCTGGGCTCCTAAAAGCCGTCTGGTTTTTTTATCACCGATCATCTGCACCCGGATGAACGATGCACCGGGATGGGCATGGGCACGTGAACGGGTTTTGATAATAACTTTTGCAGGATCAAAACCGGATTTTATCGCTTCTTCCATAGTAAGCCCAGTGCGCGCTACCTCGAGGTCAAACACCTTAAAGACAGCTGTACCGGCAACACCTGGAAGCTCGACCTCCTTGCCACAGATATTGTCGGCAACCGCCCAGCCGGCTCTGTTGGCTCTTAAAGCCAGAGGCACCCATGTTTTTTTGCCTGTAACCACATGATAGGCATCTGCACAGTCTCCGGCAGCATATATGTTTTCATCGAAGGTCTTGAGTTTTCTGTCCACGGCAATTGAATTCTTTATACTAAGATCAATACCTGCCTGGGCGGCAAGTTCACTATTTGGCCTTATTCCCATGGCAACCAGAACCATATCGGCTTCAAGAGTTAGATCAGAACATATTACTTTTAGGTGTTGGCCGTTGGCTTCAATTTTCTGAACTAGCTGGCCTAGATGTAATTTTACGTTGTTAGACTCAACTTCTTCTCGAACGACATTAGACATCTCTTCTTCCATCCATGGTAAAAACACAGGGCCTGGTTTTACCATTTCGACTTCTATTGATCTGGCCCGGAGCGCTTCACACATTTCAAGACCGATATAACCCATGCCGATAATGACGGCCTTTTTAACATTATTTGATTTTATAAACGCTTTTATTCTTCGGCCGTCATTAAGGCTTTTTAAAGCCATAACGCCCGTTAGATCAAATCCAGGAAGATCAGGGATGATCGGAGATCCTCCTGTTGCGATTAACAATTTATCATAATCAAATTGAAACGTCTCCTTATGTCTGGAGGTGCCGACAACAGTCCTGTTAACCGGGTCAATTGATTCAACACAATGACCTGTCAAAAGATTGAGCCCCTGTTTTTCCCTGAAGACCCTTGCATGTCTTACAACTAGATCGTCCATTTCCCTGTTCGGGTCAGCGATATTATACGGCATTCCACAGGCGCTGTACGAAACATCAATTGTCTTTTCCAATACTACAATATTCAGATCAGGATTATTTCTTTTTGCTCTGCTTGCAGCACTCATTCCGGCTGCATCACCACCGATAATCAGAAACTTCATAACCAACCTCTTCAAGCGTTACGATATCTTCAATATTTTGTAAATTTCTGACTCCCTATAAGCGCTAATTTAATAAAAATAACTGTATCAGATATATCAGAGGTTTGAAATCTCAAAGTACAAATATATTAAGTACCTCACGAAAATCTGACTTGTCAAATCCTTTGATCGCTTGCCATACGCACAATCTGAAGGCAATTCATCCTGATTACATATACCATAAAAATGAAAAGGCAAACCCTGTGAAATGGATTCACCCTTATTGAAAAACGATATCACACGGATTTTAAGGCTCTGATATTTACGGAATCATTGCAGTGATCTTTAATCTGGGCCTTTGACAGGTTCGTTGGAGATAGTGCAGGTTTTAAAACGTTCAAAAATCCTGTACTTACCATTCCATATCACAGATCTGGCATTTGCAGCGACATTGAGAATATAGCATAAAAATCTTGCTTCTAAAAGCGTGCGATTACTTGCCAGTATTTGGGCTATAAACTATTTAGCAGGCATTGTGATATCAGTAAAGATTTTAGGCTTGAACTTCCGGTCATACATAGCATTGATAGTCACAACTATCATTTGGTAATAAGATATAGGGCTTCGTTGCCTTAGTTCATTTTGGGACTATCAACTTTTTGCTGCCTTTTCCTGCTCTTTTTTTTCAATCACACAATAAATCCCGCCTTCCTCAAGGCCTGGTCCAAAACAGCTATTGCATGAAATACACCTGGCCGGTCTACGGTCGCCTTGCAGCCAGCGGTTGGGCAAGCCTGGTTCCCGGATCAGCGGCCTAGCCATGGCAATGTAATCCATACCATCGTCCCTAATTGTTTTTTGGGCGACTTCAAAGGACCGGAATCCACCCACAACCATGACCGGACAACTAACCGCATTCTTGATTCGCCGGGCAAGTTCCAGGTTATATGCCTCCTTCTCAGGCTTATTTATCTTTTCGCGTGCCGGGTTTTCTGCACCGGAGGCGGGAGTACCTGCTGAGACTTCTATAGCATCAATACCAACTTCTGCGAGTTTTTTAGCAGCATAAACCCCATCATCAGTTTCCAGACCACCGTCCAGGTTGTCCGCAACATTCAACTTGATAAGCACAGGATAATCGGCTCCGACTGTCTCCCGGACCTTTTGGTAAACTTCGAGCATAAATAGGCTGCGGCTTTCTATACTTCCGCCATATTCATCAGTGCGGCGGTTGGTGAGTGGAGAAAGAAACTGGTTGATCAGAAAACCATGGGCGCCATGTAGTTGCACGGCATCGAAGCCCCAGGCCTTGGCTCGGCCCGCCCCCTCTCCAAACGCCGCAACAATGTCACTGATTTCTTCCTTCGTGAGTTCGGCCGGCAACTCCGGAAATTGGTCAACCTGAATGGCCGACGGGGCAAGGGGCTGCTGGCCGGCGTTTTTAGAATCGGTCTGGCCACCGGCATGGACCAACTGGACCGCAATCTTGCCGCCAGCATCGTGGACAGCTTTAGCCAAATTTTCATAATCGTCCGCAAAGTCATCGGTATGGATGCCCATTTTGCCAGGAAGCCCTTTACCTTCAGGTCGTACAAACGTGTAGCCTGAAACAATCAAGCCTATACCGCCTTGTGCTAAGTTGCGATACCAGTCGATCAATTTTTCGGTGGGCCGTCCGTCCTGTTCGCACATCCCTTCCCAGGTGGCGGATCTTATCATTCTATTGCGCATCGTCATGCCGTTAATTGTGGTTTCTTCGAACAAAGTAGTCATATCTTGCCTCCCATCTCTCAGTTTTATTTGAGTAAAAGTGATATTATTGACAACTAAAATAAAAGTTTAAACAGCAAAGCAGCCTGTATTTGTATTATACAAGGGTGGTCTTTGGAATTAGTAAAAGTTAAGAATCAAAATATACCATCACATCAATAATTTTTCCGATTTCGAATGTAAATCGTAAAAAATATCACCTTCAGTTTTTTATGTCTTATTATCTCCCTCTCGCCTTCTTCAAATCCTGCCAGAATGGTTTATCGAGAAAACTGGTTTCGTCGAGTGCGCAGAGTTGTTGGTACATGGGCTTGGTGACGGTGAAAGCCATAATGTCAGGCGGTAAAAACTGACGCATGGCGATGTCCGTCGCACCAATTATTGCTTTGGGGCTTTCTAAATCATCAAATAGTGGAGCCAACAGACCGCAGCCAGCGGCAAATGGAGCTGTTACGAGTGGCGGACTGGATAGCCCCTGACGATAGTACGCGCCGACTATGAACAGACTTAACTGATCGGGATTAATGAAAAAGGTCACAGTCTTTAGATACGCGAATTGATCGTCCTTGAGTGGACCAACTAGGATGTTTGGGTGCGCGGGCTTGTAAGCCGGAGCATGATCGATCCACTGACCCATCAGTTCGCCGGATGCCTTTAACCCTTCCTCTCCATACAGAAAGTCGATATACTCTTGCCGGGAGCGTGTTTTGACACCAAAAAGGTATGTACCCGCTCCGCCGCAGCCATGATTTTCCTTGGTGAGGTGTAAGGTTTTGCTATTGAGCCAGCTCTTGTAGAACATGTATAGGCAGGCCCAGCGGCCCTCTACTGGTCTAACTGTTGGTTCAAAGGCGGAAGGATCGGGAGTGTCATAAAAGCCGATAAGCGGTATGGTGACACCGGCATTCTCTATTAGAAACGTAGGGTCGGGATGCATGCTTTCTCCTATATATTATTAATTGATGGGGTCACATAATACTTGCCATAATCTTCAAAATCCATATCACAAAATTGGTTGGAAATACAAACAATGGTATTCAAATTAAAAAGTGGAATCTGATTCAATATATTGGAGTTGTGAGACTATCTGAAAAATTGAAGGACAAACCCTGTCAAATTGATTTGCCCCTATTCAAAAATGATATCACACGAAATTTTTGGACATGATACGTGCGTTTTAATAGCAGAAACATGCAATCGGTCTTCGTTACAGGTTTGGAGATATCAAAGGTTTCACACCAGCCCTCTACACCCCAATATATTTTGTAGCTGTTTAAATAACAAAAGCGTGGAATTTTATCATCGATCCACGCTTTATCATTCATAAGTTTGAGTGAACAATGATAGCTGGATGGTACAATTTGTCATCCCAAGTGAAAGATCGAAAAGCGGGAGTTGTAGTGTGCACTCTGAGAATGTTGTAAATATCGAAGAATATCATTTTCAATGTGGACTTGGTCTATGGATGGAGAGGCTTGACGCTTGGCAAGGATATTTGGATTCCTTATCAATCCATAGATTTATAAAGAATACAATTATCTATTGACTACTCTTGAATGTTATGTCGATAACTGTCACCTCCGGTGGCGACAAAAATCGAATTGGCGGCCCCCAGGTCCCTGAACCCCTGCTGACATAGAGCAGGGCATTACCATTGACATTTGATATACCGGTGTGCATCGGGTAGTAGAGCTTTGTAACCAGATTAAAGGGAAAGATCTGTCCCTTGTGGGTGTGACCTGAAAGCTGGAGGTCAAACATTCCAAGAGACTCACTGCTGATTACCGGCTGGTGCTTCAAAAAGATGGTGAATTTTTCCCTGGGCAATTTTTCCAGCAGTGCCTTTTCAGAGACTGCACGATCTGGGCCATAGGATCCCCTGGCAGGGTTGTCTACACCCGCGACATTTAGAAGATTGGATATGGTTATTCCCTCTCCTCTGAGGATGGTAAAGCCCGCCTTTTCGGTAAATGCTAGGGCACGATCAAGGCCTGCATAAAATTCGTGATTACCGGTGATCGCAAATTTCCCATACTTTGTGGGTATGTTCTGAAACATATCCGTTAGCGTCTCCAAATCATCCATCTGGCCATCCACGAGATCACCCGTTGATACAAGAATATCCGGGCGGGCTCCCTTGACCTGCTTAAGGATCCGTTTAAGACGCGACTTCCCGACGATAAGGCCGAGATGGACGTCAGATATCTGCACAACTCGAAATCGTCCAATTTTTTCAGGTATTTTGCTTGTTTTTACGGTCACGTGTTCTGTTCGGATGTGAAGCGCCTCGAAATAGCCATAGATCACTACGGCAAAGGACAATATAATGGCGAGGGTACAGAATTTTCTGAGGGAAAGAGTAAAACCCGCGAGAGGGCTCTGAGTCAACATCCTTGCCAGGAAATGGAGCAGCCTGTAGATGTCAAAGAAAAATGAAGCTGAGATAAAGATAAAAAGCAGCCCCATCCATGTAAATCCGACGTAAGCCATACCGCGTGCTAAAGCTTCATAGCCGGAGCGCTCAGAAATGCGTACGACAATGGGTGCAACCACCATCAGGATCATAAATATTGCAAGGATTGGGTATGCTGGGAGTCCCAGGGCAAAACCCCTCTTCAGTTTCAAAAAAGCGTACAGGTGTATGCCGCCGTAGATGCTTAGGTATATGAGTAGAAACAGGATCATTCAGTATCTTTTTATTGATAACGTTTCATACAGTAATAGTTCGATGATATCTTACCAATATTCAAAATCCGATCTTATTTCAGATATCATATAAGGATGGTCGTCAAGTCATGTTTGCCTTTTGACAAATAAGCATCTAAAGAATTTTTCGTTTTTTGTTCAAAGTTTCTTCATCCACGAATTCTCCCATAACATAAAGCCTAATTTTTTTGCTTCTCGGAAATTCTTTCTTTAAAAGGGTTTTGAGCAACTTTTTCAGCTTGTCAGACTTTATCAAAAACTTATCTTTAAAATAGCCGTCTTCAATAACCAAAAGTTTCTTTTCATCTGTTTTAACGATGATGACGGTTCTATTGCGCTTGTAAGTCTTTAAGTCTATATAGTGCCCAAATGGAAGCTTTTCTAACCTTTCGCAGACACTATCAATGATCTTTGTTTTGTCAATCATCAGATCGCTGCTCTTATTTATATAATAAATAGGTTTAGGAATCCAATCATAACCTATATAATTTACTAAAGATATGTATTTATAGCGAATCAAAACATTGTCAGTTTATTTATGCATAAATATATGAAAAACCCTTTAGTATCAAGCCATTAATTTTGAGATCTTGAATATACCCAGAATTCGATTTTTGGTCAACATTTGGTCAACAAATTGTAAAAAATACCCCCCCCATTTCCCTGCATTTCCCTTAGTATCCCAAAAAAGAGAAAGGGACTTAACTATCTGAAATAATTAAATCCCTCGTTATCCCTGCTTGTCCCTATAGTTCCGAATATAAGAGCTACGAATCCGTAGGTCGCAGGTTCGAATCCTGCCGGGCGCACCATAAAATTTAAAGGGTTGCAGTCGTGTTACTGTATCCCTTTTTTGATTTGCACTAATCACTGACCAATGTGCGACCTCAATATCCGTTTCTGACAGGAGAAAAGTTACTCATTAAAAGATAAAAAATGGCAATGAAAAGGACATTCACAACAGCTGTCAGATAAAATCCATATTCGAATCCGATCCTTTGAATGACAGTTCCCATTAGAGCGGAATTAAGCATCATGCCGAAATATATACAGGTGTTATACCCACCCATTGCAACTCCTCGTGATTCAGAGTCGACGGTTTCTGCGATGAGGGCCCCAACAGATGTAAAAGCCAATCCCATACTGACTCCCAATGCAATTGCAAACATCATGAAATGGCCTACAGTTCGAGACACCCCAAAACCCGCCATAGCGATAGCAAAACCAATAATTCCGAAGACCACAAGAATCTTACGATTAGCGACCTTATCACTCAGGTATCCCAAAGGAATTCGAGAAAGCGCGTTAGTCAACCCCTGTGCAAAAAATACAAACCCGATTTGACTGATATTTAGTCCTTGGTTTTGTGCGTGAAGCGGAATAAACGTAACAAACATTCCAAGTCCAAAGCAACCTCCCAGCGTAACCAGCCAGCAACCCATCAGTGGACGATTGTTAAATAACTGACGTAAGACAGTAGCAGTTTTTGGTTTTTCGGAGCATGTTTCTAAAACCAATCGAGTACGGGGAAGAAAAAAAACAATGATCCAGAAATTCAAGAAAAGCAAAGTTCCTGAAATAAGGAAAACTTGAAGAAATCCCGATGCTTGAGCCACAAACCCTCCGGCGGCAGGGCCCAAGCTCATACCGCAGTATAGAGCCGTTGTGTACCAACCGTATGAACGCCCAAGGTGGGTTGCAGGAGAAATATCTGCAACAAACGACATCATGGTCGGACCGAACGCAGCCATGCCGATACCGATGAAAAAGTAACTCAACGTCAACAGGATGAAAGTATCACTGAAATAGAGCATAAAAGATGCGCCCGATAAAACCAGCAACCCCATAGAAGGAAGAAGTTTACGTCCTAAACGGTCAGAAACAAAACCTAATGGTAAAGATAGAAAGCCGGCACTTAGAAAGAAAGCAGCATTAATAAATCCAATTTGAGCGGTATTGATGTTCAGGGATTTGGCATAAAGCGGGACAACCGGAAGTCGCATGTTTGATGCAAAATAGCAACCAAAGGCCGCTCCGCAGCTAATAAGCATCACCATCCCATATGAAGATAACGCCAATTTATTTTTTAACACTTCCATCGATCTCCAGTAATAAAAATATTCGTGGCTAAAAAACTGGCATAGGTTAATAAATGTCGATTAACACATCAATGTGAAAATTTGTAATACATTGTTAAATTATAAGGACATATCGATGAAGGAAATGATGATCTTGGATAATCAGTATAAGGGTATTAGCGAATCCACCTAAAATCCGTAACAGTGTACAGTAGTCCAGTATTATTAAAACTGGATTATTGACTATCCATATAAATAAAAATAGTATCACCAATGATTTCATTGATGCTTTTGAAAAAAAGATAAATATAACGTTAATGCAATATGGAAAAGTCAAGAAATCATAATGTGTCCTTTATGAAGAAAATATTTATAATCATCGCTATCACTGTGGCTCATTTAGTTTTCACAAAGATTGTTTCACGCATAACATTGTCAGTTGTCACAGCCAATGTTCATGAACCCCAAATGTCTTTTATCGGCAAATTGCTTATGATAATATCCAAGGTGTTGTATTTCCCGGTTTTTACATTTGCATGGTATCCAAGGCAGCTTTTCCCTGGAAATCTTGTATTTATACCCCTTTTTATCAATAGTTTATTATGGGCATTGACTATCTATATCCTCTTCGTTTTGATTAAAAAAATATCTGTACAACAAGTACAATCAAGGAATTAAAGGATAAATTTGTTTTTAAATCACACGTTTTTATGGATAAGCAAATTCAATCAAAACAAATCATTCATTTAGTCATGGATGCTTTTTATCCCTCGGTTGAGGGCAAGATTCATAAAATTTCGCCAAATTTAAAAAATTTTGTATGCAGGTCTCTGGGCAACAAAATCCTGGATCTATGAAGGGTAGGCTTCAACCGGACAATCATGGTCAATCAGGTAACCAGACATTTCTTGCCTAACAAAATGAAATTATTCAAACAGAATGAGGAGTAACAGGAATGACTCTATCAGTAGATGCGCAAAAAACGGTAAAACAACATTTTTTCTTTTATAGGCCCAATATGTGACAATAGTTGAAAAAATGAGCATTCCGATCGCTTCCAAGAAAGCTTTTTGAAAATGAAAAACAAATTCAATCAGACAAACGCCAAACCACCCCTTTTTGGGAAACGCTTTTTCAAAACATGTCAGAAGCACGTAACGGTGTAAAAATTCCCAACCGGTCAACCATGAAATATTCCAAATCATTTTATATAAAGCCCAATTTATTTTCGCTGATGCGTTATTAAATTCTTTGGAAGGATAGAAGTTTCTTAGACCGGGATAAAATTTGATTGAAAGAACGGCGATAATACCGAGAATTGACAATAAAATGACAAGGTAAATGTCATTTTTCTTAAGTCTTGAGATACCAAAATATTTCCAGTCAATTGATTTAAATGTGAAAAGAAACGGTATTGCGAACCATAGTATAAATGTCGATACTTCAAAACCGTTCTTTAATTGCCAATGAAAAATGCCCCAATCAATTCCCCATTTCAAATGGATTGTTGATATACTGTCGAGAGTCAGTGCGAAAGTCGCGTAAAACAGGGCGTAAAGCGCCTTTTTTTTATTTTCGTTTAAATTGAGTTTTGAAATTATTTTACCCATAGTGCTTTTATAGTATTTTAGATCTTTTTACTTTGCCGTCGGATTGTGACTTTTTACGAGACAGTCAACATTAACTGTCTTACCTTTTATCTTCTTGTCTGTTATTTTTCAATAATTTTTTAAGGCTCATTTTGAAGATTCATAGAACGGATCATACAAGTGCCTTAGAAAAAATGTTATGAAACTCGGGAACATCTGTGAAGGGAAAATGGTCAATTGCGTAGGTTCTGGATATAGCTTTAATCCGAAGGTCGTTTCCCTCGGCTGGATTGCATCGATTGCGGGGGTTACCCGTTTGGAACTTAACTTAGAAGAACCTGAGCCGATCCCGACAGAACTTCAGACAGACAGAGGGCTACGGGAAGCCGAAGAGACGGTGCGTCTTATCAAGGAGAAACTCTCCCCATACTGGAGATGCTTTACATTACATCCCTTTTGAAATATTAAAAAGATGAAAGAAATACAAAGGAGACAAGGTGTGTTCCCTAAATCTTACATAGATTTTTTTTATTCCACCGAGAATAAAAGAGTTGATTTAGTCGAACTAATGGTACTGCTTGTTCTTATCTTGATTGTTTTTTTGTTTTCAGGATGCGGACGTGCTCCTATAAAACCATCATTGAAACCTGCTTTACAGACCCCTCTATCATCGATACATTACGCCATTCAGGCAGGTGCGTTTTCAAATATAGAAAACGCAGTACGGTTTACCGAAAAATTACGACGACAGGGAGTAAATTCTTATCATTTTTTACATCATTCGGGTCTATATAAGGTTCGCTTAGGCAATTTTCCATCCAGGACGGCGGCCAGTCACAAGGCAGAAGAGCTTTTTTCCGCGGGAATTATCAACGACTTTTATATTGTAACTCCCGAGAATTATTCAAAGCCTGATTTGAGAGATAAAATAATACGAACAGCCAACAGCTTCATCGGTGTACCCTACAGGTGGGGCGGCGAGTCAGTCGAGGAAGGATTTGACTGCAGCGGTTTCGCAATGACGGTATACAAACTGAACGGATTGAATCTTCCCAGATCGTCTCAAGCTCAGTGGAAGGCAGGCGTGTCCGTAAGTAGAAACCTGCTAAAAAAAGGGGATCTGGTGTTCTTCCGTACCACCAGAAGCGGAAAAATTTCCCATGTGGGCATCTATGTTGGAAACGGACAATTTATTCATGCACCCGGAAAGGGGAACGATGTACAAAGAACGTCTCTTAAGAACCAGTATTTTAAAATGCATTATACAGGAGCGAAGACTTACTTTTAAAAACAGAATAATAAACTCCAAATTTAAATATTTCTGGAAAGTTGAAGGGGAAGATTAATGGATAATGCTCGGTTAGTTTATTCAACAGAATCAGGCCGAATCTGCTCTGAATGTAAACAGCCAACTGCTACAAGTAGTATTTCGAGGATTAACCCACCAAAGTTCGGTGGCGGGTTAAAATTTGAGTCTGACCCCAGAGGAATAGGCAACGCCCCAGTTGAATAGGCTACGCATTCAACGGGGTAAACAGTCCACGGGGCAGGCGCAGATATTGGCGAAAAAGACAGTTTTCGTTCAGGCACTAATTCGTTTGCCGCAGCTTGATCAGACTATCTCTTGCAAAATCTATTGCAGGATCCATTGTCAGGGCCAATTTATAATATTGTATGGCTTTCTCTTTTTGGCCCATATCCCGATAATTTGAAGCAATGTTGGCATAATCGATAGCTGAACCCGGGTCAAGCTGAAGAACTTTTTTGAAACATGCTATGGCCTTTTCATGCTCTTTGAGTTTGAAATGGCTAAATCCCATTAAGTTGTAGATATCTGTTCTTTCTTTGTCATACTTTTCCGCATTTTTTAACACCACAAGAGCCCTGCGGTATTCCCCCATTTCTTTGAAGCAGACACCCATGTAAGAATAGATGCTGGGGATGTCCTGTTCTGTGGGATCAAGCTCCAGAGCCCGGGTGAAACAGCCGAGCGCTGCTGCCGGGTCATTAAGGGAGAGGTGGCATGAACCAAGATAAAATTTGATATAATATTTGCCCGGAAGCATTTTTTCCATCTTTTCAAGCTCATTAATGGCCACTTTCGGCTTTTTGTTTTCAGTAATAATTTTGGCAGAAAACATCCCCACACTGGTGCCAAGAGCCCGCTCTCTAAAATGTGCCCCGGGTATAATGGTATAGAAAGCCGGTATTTTAAGTAAAGGATGCATTGTATTGACTACAATTACTTCCATACCTTTTTTTGAAAGAGCAGATATTAAGTTTTGAACCTCAACCTTAATATTTTGGTTTGAAAGATCGGAAAGGGTGTTGATATGTACTTCTTTGCCCGGCCTGATTATAAAATCGGCATCCTCTATTTTAGTAAATTTGGGAAGGCCGCTGGCTACATAGTTGGAACCTGTATTAAAATCACCGGCAAGCTGGGCCACTTCTGTAAGGGCACGACTTAAAGCCTTTTGCGGATCGGGTGTTGTTCCGGCTGTCCAGACTATTTCACTTTTTCCCGGGAAGTTTAAAGGATCATAGGCCAGCACGCCAACGGAAGGAATGCCGGTGTCGAGAGAGAAATCTGAAAGATAGAATTTTACCCCGGCATTTCTGTATTTTTGTATCATTTCCACAACCATAGGATCTGTGGCTGAATCCGCATTAATTGCCGGTACTTTCAGTCTGTTCCGGCTGATGATGGAAGATACGTGCCTTTCAACAATCTCACAGATACCCTGACTTATTGCTTCCTCAACGCAGTTGCCGGCAGATGGACCGTTAAACTCATTTATAGTGAAAAACCAGTTAAATGGGATTGTGACCTCTTGATTCCGGGTTAGATTGAAGGCATGGGTCCATTTTAAGGGCAGGTCCTCAAATATCTTTCCGGATATTTCCAGATCATCTGAATCATCGTTGACGGACCGGGCGATCATCTCAAAAGAAATGGCTCTGTCTTTTATGTTACGGTATTTTTCAACGAAAAAGTTTTCTGGATTTTTACAGAAGCTGAAAAAACTATACCTTTCAGCAAGTTCCATTACCGCGCTGGCTTCAGACTGCTGGGGGGTAGCCCCTTTTCCCATCTGTTTTTTTGTTCCAATAGTGTTCATTGCATCCTTACCGCAGCTACTGAAATAGACCGGAATGCCCAATCTTCCATTATCGATTCTTACCGTGTCTTCAAGGATATCAAGATCAATCTTTTTCAATTTTTCCTTGAATCTTTTAACAGTTTCTTCAGGTGAAAATATTTTATCCTGGTCAAGAGTGAAACGCTTAAAGGCGTCATTTAATATAATTTTATGTGTCATAAATTTCCTTTTTTAATGAAAACTGAAATTGATAAAACAATCTTCTTGATTTTTATAGGACTATAATACAAGTTTTAAAAATATCAAAATATTATAAAAAACTTTTTTGAATTGACCGCTTTGATGCAATTTGATATGAAATAGCAAATATTTTGTGGGGATGTAGCTCAGTTGGGAGAGCGCGGCGTTCGCAACGCCGAGGTCGAGGGTTCAAATCCCTTCATCTCCACCAAAACCCGACAATTATATAATCCGAAAGACATCCTTCCTTTTGTTGTAAGTGCAAAGAAAAAAAGGGAAAAATACAAGCAAGGAACAATAAGATTATGGAACGTACAGCTAAAGTTGAACGCGAGACAAAAGAGACCAGAATTAGTATGGAGCTTAATTTAGACGGCAGTGGCAAAAATAAAATATCCACAGGAATCCCTTTTTTTGATCATATGCTGATACTCTTTACCGTTCACGGCTTTTTTGATCTTTCCATTGATGCCATTGGAGATATCGATGTTGATTTCCATCACACGATAGAAGATGTGGGGCTTGTCCTTGGGGATGCTTTTGAAAAGGCTCTCGGCGATAGAAAGGGAATAACACGATTTGGCCATGCTGTTACGCCAATGGATGATGCCTTATCCTCTGTTGCCGTTGATTTGTCTAAACGTCCTTTTCTGGTTTACAATGTTCCCAAAAAAGTTGATACTGGAGGGAATATTTTCACGTCTCTTACAAAAGAATTTTTGAGAGCATTTGCAAACCGTGGCGGGATGAATCTACATGTAAATGTTCTTTACGGTGAAAATGAGCATCATATTATTGAATCTGTTTTCAAAACTATGGCAAAGGCTCTGGATCAGGCCACTTCTTTTGATGGACGCTTAAAGGGCATTCGGTCTTCAAAAGGTGTTTTGTAATAATGTATAAAAATAAGTTGCAAAATAAAATAACCGTGTTGATTAAGATTTTTCTTTTAACGGTTATACTGTTTTTGCCGGGATGCAGAACAAATGTCGTGGTCAAGGAAAATGTTCTCCCACCATCAGGCATAGAAAAAATTCTGATTTTTCCCTTTAAGAATATGGCCGCAGTGTATGGTGAAAATGTGAATTCCAGTTGCCCGATCTGTGGGAAGGTTTTCATGACAGGGAAGGTTACTGAAGATGCAGATAATATGCTTACGGAGCAGCTGTTTGTTTTATTGAAGGACCGAAAAGATATTAAGCTGATACCCGCAAGTCAGTCTCAGGGAGTTGTGTCGGATCTTTTGTCAGACGATAAAAAAAAGTTGTCGGAACAAGATCTGTTAATAGAAACAGGACGTGCTCTGGATGCTGATGCAGTAATGGCAGGGCATATTTATCGTTTTAGGGAACGTGTCGGAGGCAAATATTCGGTCGATCTGCCTGCCTCTGTGGCATTTGATATCCATCTTATCCGTGTGGCAGATGGTCGTTTATTATGGGACGGCCATCTTGATGAAACTCAACAGTCTTTATTTGAAAACCTTTTTCAACTGGGCACCTTTTTACGAAGAAAGGCCAGATGGATTACCGCCAATGAGATGGCTGTGTCTGGCCTTAAAGATATACTTAAAAGTTTTCCTGTATCAAATAAACCTGAATCAAAGCACTAAACATATCACCTAAAAACTGCATTAACTTTTTTCGAAAGAGATAAATTTGATATAATTACAATGTGCTATCGAGATGTTTTTGTCAATATCCGCACACCGATAATAGGTCAAAGAAAAGGATGAAATCCGTATTAGATTTCGAAAAAAGTTAACCCTTCGGGAGCCTCGTCTCAACCGGATCTACTGCGTTATCAATCGATTGCAGTATTACAATACGGCTGCACGATTGATGCCTTGTATATCCGGCCGATACAAGGCTTGCAGAATTTAGGTATTACCAAAACACCAAAATACAATTACGCGAAACACCATCAAATTTTCTTCAATAAAAATAAAAAAACAAAACCTTCACAAGGAAAATATTACAGCATGATTATAATTCCTGCGGTCGATATAAAAAAAGGTCAATGTGTGCGACTTCTTCAGGGACGTATGGATGAAGAAACGGTTTTTTCAGATGATCCTGCTGCTATGGCAAAGAGGTGGGAGGATGAGGGTGCGGAAATTATTCATGTGGTTGATCTTGATGGTGCATTTGAAAAAAGTCCGCAGAACTTAAATTCTATAAGGAAAATCATAGAGAGTGTAAATGCGCATATTCAGGTAGGCGGTGGAATCAGAAACGAAAAAACGATCAGGTTGGTACTGGATCTTGGCGTTCAAAGGGTCATTATTGGTACACAAGCGATTCGAAACCCGAATTTTGTGAAAGATGCCTGCAAGGCATTTCCAGGTCGGATTGTTGTTGGCATTGATGCGTTAAACGGGCTTGTTGCAATCGAGGGATGGACAAAAACTACTAAAGTCAAGGCTGTGGATCTTGCAAAACAGTTTGAGGACTGTGGTGTGGCCGCGATCAATTTTACAGATATCCACAGGGATGGGATGCAGACAGGTCCTAACATTGATGAAACCAGGCGTCTGGCAGAGGCTGTTTCCATACCTGTGGTTGCTTCCGGCGGCGTCTCAACAATAGAAGATATAAAAAATATAATACCGTTAAAAGAAGTAGGGGTTGTTGGTGTTATAACCGGCAGAGCGTTATACAGCGGGAGTCTGAAACTTAAAGAGGCTATTGAAATTGCAAAATATCAGAATTTAGGTACCAATAAAAATTCTTGACAAAATCAACTTTAATAATTAGTTTTCAGTGTTAAACTTAAAAAAATATGATTATTAAAGCTTAGTTTTTGATGGAACTTGTCCATAAAACAGATACAGATCTTCGACTATATCAACTTTAGCACATATTAAGCACATACGTAAATGTGCAAAACTTCATCCAATTTACGATCCTTCCGTCATTATCAGTCATTCCGGTTTCATAGCGATGGAGGTTGGTCTTTTTGACAATTTATATTCCTGAAGACAAAGTTTCAGAAATTAAGAATACTGCCAATATTGTTGAGGTAGTTTCAGAAGTTGTGCTTCTGAAAAAGACCGGGAAGAACTACGTTGGCCTTTGCCCGTTCCATTCGGAAAAAACCCCTTCTTTTACAGTTAGCCCGGAAAAACAGATATTCTATTGCTTCGGGTGTGCTGCAGGTGGAAATGTTTTTAGTTTTCTTATGAAACACGATGGCATCTCATTTCCTGATGCAGCCAAAATACTTGCCGGACGATATGGAATCGACATCCCGACCCGTACAATGTCTCCAGAGCAAAAACGACGAATGAGCCAGAGGGAAAATCTTCTTGCTGTAAATAGACAGGCTATGGAGTTTTTTCGTAAGCAACTTCTTGAAGCTGCTTCAGGAAAACGAGCAATGGAATATCTTAAGAAACGTGGAATAAACAAAGAGATATTCGATAATTTTAATCTGGGATATGCACCCCAAGGTTGGGATAATCTATTAAGCTTTTTTATAAAAAAGAATATTTCACTTGATCTTGTTGAAAAAGCCGGCCTGATTGTTCCAAGAAAAGAAAAAAGCGGTTTTTACGATCGTTTCAGAGACCGCTTAATATTCCCGATCTTTGATTTAAACATGCAGGCGATAGGTTTTGGCGGGCGGGTACTGGATGATTCCATACCGAAATACCTTAATTCTCCGGAAACACCGGTATATAACAAAAGTCGCTCCCTGTACGGTTTGCACCTTGCAAAAATGAAATGCAGGGAGAATGAAAGGGTATACATAGTAGAGGGATATTTTGATCTATTAGCACTTCATCAGCATGGTCTTCAGAATTCAGTTGCAACTTTAGGCACATCCCTTACACCTGAGCATGTTCAGATTCTAAAAGGTTTTGTTGGAAAAGATGGTAAGATAATACTTGTCTTTGATTCAGACGATGCAGGTATTAAGGCTGTGCAGCGAAGCATAGGAATTTTTATGAGAATGGAAGTGAATGCCAGTATCATAGTTTTGCCTGAAGGATACGATCCTGATTCCTACCTCTTCGAATTCGGGTATGAATCCTTTCTGGATAGCGATTCCAGGGCCAGAAGTCTTATGTCTTTTCTAATAGATTCTGCCGTGAAAAAGCACGGGCTTTCCATTGAAGGTAAAATTCGTATAATTTCAGAGATGAAAGAGCCTCTTTCATCTATTAACGATAATATAAAAAGATCATTATATATCAAAGAACTTGCTGAGTGTATAAATATTGATGAATCCGCTGTTTTGGAAAAGATTAGAAAACTATCTGTTCGGAATAGGGACAAAGCTATAAGGCCAACCATGCCAAACAATTTTCTTAGCCTCAGCCAAAACAAAGCAGCTATTCCGGATAATGTTAAAGGAAAAGCCATTCAAGGCAAATGGGGCAGGCTGGAGCGCCAGATCATAGCAATGATGCTTCAATTTCCCCAAATTTTATACGAAATAAGTGAGCGTAATATACTCGATCTTTTTGAAAATAATGCCTTAAAATCGATTGGACAAGTGCTTTTAAAGCACAAAGATTATTCAGAAATACAAGTATCTGATATTATAAATTTAATTGAAGATAAAGAGCAAAGGAACATTGTAGCTTCTCTGGCGATTGGAGAGGATATATGGAACTATGAAGCATGTATCGGCATTATCACCCGGTTTGAGTCGATCAGAAAGAAAAATGAAAAGAAGTTGTTAGAAGAGATAAAGGCAGCTGAAAAGGAAAACGACCTTGAATTGCTATCAAAATTATTGAAACAAAGACAAAAAATGGCTCTATTAACTGAAAAAAAGAAAATGGCACTGTTGAAATAGTAAAAAAGAAACGACTGGCGTCTGCAGGAGGCTAAACTATATGGCAAAAAAATCTGCTAAAAATCGAAAAAAAACAAAAAAGATTCCTAAAAAGACTCTGGAAAAGTTGATTTCAAAAGGAAAAAAGCAGGGGTTTTTAACTTATGATGAAATTAATAAGGCACTTCCAGATGATATGCTTTCTGAACAGATTGATGAAACGTTCATTATGTTTGATAATCATAATATTAAAATAATAGACGAAAAAAAGAACAAATTGCCGGCCAAAGTAAAAAAGGCCAAGGTTGCTGATACCTCTGTATCTGATTATAGTACTGTGACCGATCCTGTTAAAATGTATTTGCGAGAGATGGGCCTGGTGACCCTTTTGAGTCGAGAAGGAGAGGTTGCTATTGCAAAGAAGATAGAAGCAGGTGAACAAGAAATATTGAAAGCACTGATAGATACGACCATAGGAGTAGAATGCATTCTAGAGCTTGGGCGAAAGATAGAAAATGGCGATTTACGCCCAAAACGAGTATTAAGAGATGTAAGGGAGATTGAAGAAGGGGATGGATATGTTGAGGAAGCGCTTCAGATCGAAAATTATTTAAATACCGTACATTCAATAAAAGCTATTGATGATGAAAACAGAACATACAGAGAAAAATTATTTTCTTCCGATCTGGATCCCGGTGAAAAGCGTCGTGTAAGAAGGCGCATCTCTCGCAGGAATAATAAGATTTTTATTCTGCTTAAAGATTGGCGGTTTGAAATAGGAGTTTTAGATAAAATCGATAAGCTTATCCTGGAGCAGATAGAATGGATCGATTCCATGAATAGAATGATTTTGATGTGTGCGGATACAGTTAATGTATCAGTCACAGAGCTCCGTTCTAACCTTAAAACAAAGAGTAGGTTTGTCAAATGGATCAGTTCCCGTTGTGATCTGTCTAAGGATGAAATTGCCATACTCTTTAAAGAAATTAAAAATATCCAAGATCAGATTGCTGTAAGGGAATATTCCATCAAGGCAAACAACAGGACTTTAAAAAGAATTGTATCCTGTGTTGAAGAAGGGCGCTTTAAAGCTAAACTCGCCAAAAGTGAGCTGACAAAGGCCAATTTGCGCCTGGTGGTCAGTATTGCAAAAAAATATACCAACAGAGGCCTACAATTTTTGGATTTGATCCAGGAAGGGAATGTTGGTCTTATGAAAGCCGTTGACAAATTCGAATATCGCCGAGGCTATAAATTCAGTACATATGCCACATGGTGGATAAGACAGGCCATAACAAGGGCAATTGCTGATCAGGCAAGAACAATCAGGATTCCTGTCCATATGATTGAAACAATAAACAAACTTATTCGCACATCAAGGTACCTTGTACAAGAGCTTGGACGTGAACCAAGTCCTGAAGAGATAGCGGAAAAAATGGAAATCCCCCTATTCAAAGTGCGCAAGGTTTTAAAGATTGCAAGAGAACCTATTTCGCTGGAGACGCCTATTGGTGAGGAAGAAGATAGCCATCTTGGTGATTTCATAGAAGATAAAAAGTTTATGTTACCTTCGGATGCTGCTGTAAGTCTGAATCTTGCAGAACAGACGAGGAAGGTCCTTGCAACATTGACCCCGCGTGAGGAAAAGGTGCTGCGTATGCGGTTCGGTATCGGTGAAAAGGCGGACCATACTTTAGAAGAGGTGGGACAGGATTTTGCAGTAACACGTGAAAGAATCAGGCAAATAGAAGCCAAAGCCCTGAGAAAACTTAGACATCCTACCAGAAGTCGAAAATTGAAAAGTTTTATTGAGGACATAGAGCAAACATAGCTTGACAAAATAATTTTCTGAAGTTAGATAATTTACTTTCATGTTACTATGGGGCCCATAGCTCAGTTGGCAGAGCCACCGGCTCATAACCGGTCGGTCCCTGGTTCGATCCCAGGTGGGCCCACCATTTTTCTTGTAACACTTTAGCCTTTTGAAAATATTACCGCTTGTTTGAAATCGATTTATTTCAAAGGACTAAACCGTTACTCTTTATTGTAGATTTATTTAAGACCATAGTTTTTTGTTACTTACTATGATTGCATAACAGAATGACATGATTTTCTGTCTAACTTCCGGTATTGCTGATGAAATTTGCAGGCTAAGATTGCAAAAGGATCAAGGCGTGGTTATAATAAGTAACCGCGCTTTTTTTGTTGATTAAAAGTTGAATTTATAATGGAAGCAAAAATCTTTGATATCATCAAGGCAATGGAGATAATCGCTCCAATCCGACTTGCAGAAGAATGGGATAATGTAGGGCTGCAGGTTGGGCAGAAGGACTGGCCGGTTCGAACTATCTGGATTGCTCTGGACCCTGGCGCGGATGTAGTTAATGATGCTTGCAGAAATAATGTTGATCTTTTAATTACGCACCACCCTCTTATATTTCATCCTTTAAGGTCTATCAATTTAAATACACCTGTTGGCTCCATAATTCAAAAGGCAATCCGACACAATATGGCTATATTTTCAGCTCACACGAACCTTGACAATGCAACTGATGGTCTGAACGATGTACTTGCCCGGAGGATTGGGATGAAAAATCTGAAAGTGCTTGGGAAGGTCGGTGCAACAAAAAATTATAAACTAGTAGTGTATGTACCTGTAGCGTATGAGCAACAGGTATTAAATTCTATTTTTGAAACAAAGGCCGGTGAAATAGGTTCATATACATGCTGTTCATTCAGAAGCAAGGGTAAAGGTACATTCAGGCCGGGATCTTCGTCAAAACCGTTTGCCGGTGAAGTCGGTGAAATTACCCATGCCGACGAATTCAGAATCGAAACAGTTGTACGAAAAAGTGATTTAAACAGCGTTATCGAACATCTAAGGAAAAATCATCCTTATGAGACCATGGCATATGATATATATCCACTGCTAAAAGATGAAGAAAAGCAGGGTTCTGGCCGGATCGGAAATCTTGGTAAAAGTACAGAACTTTTATCCTTTGCGCTGTCAATTAAAGAAAAATTGGGGCTTAATTCAGTAAAAGTTGCGGGAAATCCAGATTTAACTGTAAACACGGCAGCTGTCTGTACAGGAAGCGGTTCAAGCCTGATGAAAGACTTTATTTCATCCGGAGCACAGGTTTATATCAGCGGAGATTTGCGGTATCACGATGCCAGAGATGTAGAAGCCGCAAATCTGGGTCTTGTCGATATTGGGCACTTTGCATCGGAGCATTTGATAGTCGATGTGCTTGCGGACCGGCTTAAAAAGGTTTTGTCTAAAGAGGGGATTGATGTAAAAGTTGATGCATATGGACTTGAAAATGACCCGTTTATGGTATTATAATATAATATAGATTTAAAGGGTATTGGGCAATATGAAAGAACAAATTTATATGCTTGTTAAACTTCAAGGAATAGAGATAGAAGCCAAGAGCATCAAATCAATACTAAATGGCGCATCCAGAAAGCTTGAAGTTCTCGATGCTGATCTCAATGAGTTTGAGCGAACCGTAGAAGAACAAGAGTCTATTGTCGATGAGTTGAAGAAAAAGTACCGGGACTATGAATCTGAAGCGCGGATAAATCCTGACCGGGAAAAAAAGACTCAGGCAAAGCTTAGATCTGTGAAGACAAACAGAGAATATCAATCATTATTAAAGGAAATTGAAGAGGAAAAGGCTAAAAATTCCAAAATTGAAGATAAGATGATAGAGTGCCTGGAACGCATGGATGAGACTGAGAAGATCGTCGCAATGAAAAAGGACGAATATTTACAGCTTTCCGATAGTGTGATGAGTGAAAAAGAGCTCATAAAACAGGAATCGGAACAGGCGAGGATAAAGCTCGCGGAACTTGATAAAGACCGGGAGGAAATTTCATGTATGATAGATCCGGAATTGCTGAAAAAATACTTAATAATAAAGAAACAGAACCAGAGAGGACTTGCGGTGGTACCGGTAAAGGATGCTCTATGTCATGGATGTAATGTGAATCTTCCTCCTCAGTTGTATAATGAACTTTTTCTTGGAAATAGCTTGAAGTTTTGTCCCAATTGTCAGAGAATTATATACTTAAAGGACTCGTAATTTCATACCGGAGGCCGGTTTATCCGGGATAGGTTGTTGTATTTGAGATTTGATTGGTCTTTTGGCGTTTTTTAAAGGTCTCACGGTCCGAGCAGTCCAGATGATCGCTGGATTATTGAAACAGTCCAGAGGAAAGTCCGAACACCATAGGGCAGGGTGCTCCATAACGTGGAGTCGCGGCGACGTGAAGGAAAGTGCAACAGAAAGTATACCGCCCCGCATTTAAGCGGGGTAAGGGTGAAAAGGTGCGGTAAGAGCGCACCAGTTCCCTGGGTGACCGGGGAAGCTTTGTAAACCCCACCCGGTGCAAGACCAAATAGGGGAGCGTTTGAGAGCGGCCCGCTCAAGCTTCCGGGTAGGTCGCGAGAGGTGCCTGGCAACCGGCATCCATAGATGAATGATCATTACCCGGTCCGGGGTAACCCGAACCGGGCACAGAATTCGGCTTATTGGCTGCTCGGACCGTACATAAATTTTATGAAGATGCCTAGTGAGGTGATGTGTATGCTTCAGATAGAAGAACTCAAGGTCGAGATTGACGGAAAGACAATATTGGATAACCTTAACATGGAAATACCCAAAGGGCAGACCCACATACTTTTCGGACCCAATGGATCCGGCAAGACCAGCCTGATGATGACCATTATGGGATTTTCCGGATATAACGTGACTCATGGAAAGATTACTTTTAAGGGTGAAGACATCACCGGAATGCCAATAAACGAGCGGGCTCGATTAGGTATCGGCGTTTCTTTTCAGAGACCCCCGACTATTCACGGGTTAACGACAAGAAATATTGTTGAAATCTGTGATGTAAATCGTTCAGTAGATGTTAATGAACTGGCAAAAGAGCTTAATTTTACCGATCTTCTTGACAGAGATGTAAATCGAAACTTTTCGGGGGGAGAAATAAAACGTTCCGAACTACTTCAGCTCATGGCACAACAGCCGGATCTTGTTCTTCTTGATGAGCCCGAATCAGGAGTTGACCTTGAAAGCATTGTTGTTGTCGGTGATGCAATCAATTCACTTTTGGGTAGGCAAATCAAATGTCCCCAGAAGAGACCTCATAAAAAGGTAATAGGTGATCGGGGAAAATCCGCACTTGTTATTACCCATACCGGGCATATACTTGATTATATCACGGCAGACAGGGGTCAGGTCCTTTATAACGGGATTTTATGCTGTTCGAGAAACGCCAGAGAGATCTTAAAATGGATAAGAGAATACGGCTATGAGGAGTGCGTCAGATGTTCAAACGAAATAAAGCCTTGGATATAAATATAGAAAACTATAAGGTTGATGCAAAAGATCATTCTTATGTTGAAAAATTATCACAAATCGAATCAACAGATGCAAGGCAGCTTCTAGACGTTGGTGTCGATATTCATGAAAATGCTCGTATAGGCACCTTTATTCAGAAAGACAACTCCGTGATACACTGCAAAACCAGGCAGGATGGTGTCGAAGTCATGGGCATATCTCAGGCCCAGGAAAAACACGGCTGGCTTTCAGATTATATGTGGAAAAACATATCTCCGGATACCGACAAATTTACCTTGCAGGCCAAAGAAAATCCACACGAAGGCTACTTTATTCACGCCCTTGCCGGTGTTAAAACAAAGCACCCGGTCCAATCATGTTTGTATATTGCAAAAGAAGGATTTTCACAAAATGTTCACAACGTTGTGGTTGCCGAGGAAGATTCGGAACTCCATATCATTACAGGGTGTACAACAGCACCTCACCTGGTATCAGGGCTGCATGTGGGAATTTCTGAATTTTATGTAAAAAGAGGTGCCAAGCTTATTTTTACCATGATTCATGACTGGGGGAAAAAGATCAATGTTCGACCAAGAACTGTAATCCAGGTTGAGGAAGGCGGAACAATCATCTCTAACTATATTTCCTTAAAACCGGTCGGGTCTCTTCAGATGTTTCCGACCACACATTTGAACGGCAAAGGGGCTGTTGCCCGATTTAACAGCATTCTTGTGGCAGGACAGGGGAGTTTTCTGGATGTCGGTTCACGGATTGTGTTAAATGCTCCTGACACCCGTGCCGAGATAATATCCCGCGGGATTTCATCGGGCGGATCAATTATTGCCCGTGGTGATCTTGTGGGTAAAGTCGCCGGTATTAAAGCACACCTGGAGTGCAAAGGTTTGATATTAAATGACGGGTTGATGCAGGCTATTCCAGAGCTTACCGGACACGTCCCCGGTGTGGAAATGTCACACGAAGCTGCTGTGGGCAAAATCGATCAGCAGGAGATAGAGTATCTAATGGCAAGGGGCCTTGATGAAGAAGAAGCAATATCGACAATTGTTCGAGGGTTTTTAAATGTAGACATCGAAGGATTGCCGGCCGGGCTGAAAAAGAAACTCGACAGGACGGTTTCTGAAACCCAGAAGGATATGATGTAGATAATGAAATTTCAGAAAACTGTTTGCAACATCTCTTTTTCAGAAAAAGTTAGAATATTTTCTCACGATTATTTGAAAAGTTGCATCTATATTTCAAATTTTACTTCTCCGCGGTACCTTTTTACCAAGAAGCTATTTTCAGAGCTCATAGCCACGTCCCAGGTTCTAGAAGACTTCCTCGATTTTCACGGTGCTAAAAACAACAAGGAATGGTATTTCTACAGGGAGCTTACAGCTGCTGTAAGGCATCTAAGCCTTGGCGGATACTCACAGACACATATTTTAAATCGTCTTGATTTCTATGGTCTTCCGGATACTAAGACTTTTGAAAAGGAAGGCACTTCTACACTTTACTTTTTAAGAAAAACTCTAATGAAACTGGCCCCTGTTATACTTGATGAGGCCCGCCGGCTTAATATCCCTGTACCTGACGAGAGTCATGATATGGATGAATTCCCCGGTATTATAACCGGCGAGATTCTCGATTTTGATATTGATGATACGGATAAGGATCAGGTGAAAAAGAATATCGTTAAAATTGCAAGTGAATTTTTAAGCATCTCTGCAAGTTTTGATAATCTCAGATTTTATGAGCCATATGATCTGAAAGAGATATTGAAGATTGTACCGGAAAAGGTTAATGAAGTGAATATGAGGCGTTTTGAAATGCTTGTGCATAACCTTCAATCTTCTTTTGACACATATGTGATCCACGGCGGATACCGGTTTGGCAACAGGAAGCTCAAAGATTTGCGGGGTTATTTTTCGGTTGTATTTCACCTTCTTCAAATGATCGGAAGGCTGTTACATTTTTATGAGCGGCATCTTCACAAAGCAGGATATAAAAATATCTATAAAAAGGTGCAAGATCGATTATCATTATTAATTGATCCTGTAGAGCTTCTTGACCGAACTGTTAACTATGGCCTCTACTATGTCTGCCACTTTCTTACAACCGGCAAAGAACGGGCCCGAGAGATACTGAATGAAAATATTGAGCGTTCTTCCATTACTGTAAGTGTACCAGTAAAGCTCGGCTTTCACAGCAGACCCAGCCTTTTAGTGGCTAAAACAGTTCAGCACTACGGAGGGCAGGTGGAACTATGTATTGGCGAAGACCGTTTTGATGCCAGCAGTGTACTAGATATTCAATGGGCAGGGGGCAAGATCCAGAAAGAGAACATTGCCGAAGTTACTTTTGAAGGTGATACCCGGGCGTTGAAGGATATTGAAATCCTTGCGGGTGTCAATTACGGCGAAGATACAATGGGCAAAGGGATTCCTCTTCCTAAAGAGCTGAAATACCTGAAGTAGAATGCGAGATATTATCCGGTTCAAGGACTAGTCGAGTTAGTGTAAATTCCAAATAACAAATTCCAAATAACAAACAAATCACAATGACCTAAATTCAAAATTCCAAACCTTATGATCTTGAAAGATTCCAAACGAATTGAAAAAGATATTTTCATCAATACTGGAAAAATCGAAATAGTTTAGGTCATTGGTATTTGGAATTTGAGATTTGTTTGG
>Ga0233414_10000186_pt1 | contig 26976 bp, 29 predicted proteins | sample Na_anoxic_10_MG_FD_189020 | JGI IMG/M metagenome (GOLD analysis project Ga0233414, IMG submission 189020) | Seawater microbial communities from Saanich Inlet, British Columbia, Canada - Na_anoxic_10_MG | ecosystem: Environmental > Aquatic > Marine > Inlet | place: Canada: British Columbia... | reverse complement strand
GAATGGATTGAAAAGTATCCTGATAAACCTTGGGATTGGGGAAAATTTGGTATAAGTTCCAATCCGAATCTAACTATGGAATGGATTGAAAAGTTTCCTGATAAACCTTGGTATTGGGGAAAATATGGTATAAGTAGAAATCCGAATGTAACTTTGGAATGGATTGAAAAGTATCCTGATAAACCATGGGAATGGGGAGAAGATGGTCTAAGTTCAAATCCGAATCTAACTTTGGATATTATTGAAAAGTATCCTGATAAACCTTGGTATTGGGGTTATCGTGGTATAAGTAATAATCCGAATGTAACTTTGGAATGGATTGAAAAGTTTCCTAATAAACCTTGGAAGTGGGGAGAAGGGGGTATAAGTTGGAATAAGAATCTAACTTTGGAATGGATTGAAAAGTTTCCTGATAAACCATGGGAATGGGGAGAAGATGGTCTAAGTTGGAATCAGAATTTAACTTTGGAATTCATTGAAAAGTATCCTGATAAAGATTGGGTATGGAAATATATATATATTAACTCGAAACTATCCTTACATGATATTGAAATGCTTATTGAAAAAAACGATTCACCATCAACAAAAATGACACTGGAAGAATTTAATAAGTGTGAAAAAGATGATGAAGGTAATGTTACAGACCCTATTTCATTTGATAACCTAACAATCGATAATGCTGTCATGCCTCCTTCTGCTTCTGGAAATAAAAGTTGTTTTGACCGTGAATCTATTGAAAGATGGTTAAATAGTAATAATACGCATCCAATCACAAGAGAACCAATCTCAAAAGCATGGAAAGATAAATATTTATAAATAAATATTTATAAATAAGTAAATAATGATATATATATATATATATATATATAATGGATAACAAAAATTTATTTTTTGGTCTTGGATCTATTTTAATTATTATTATGATTCTCTCTTTATTAGGAATTTTAGGACCCCCTGAAAAAGAAGTTATTCTTCAAGAATCTAGAGGTTATAATCCACCATTTTTTTATAAACCTCCAGTATCTAAGACGGTTGTTTATAGACCTGAACATTACGTTAGAACAAATCCTTATAAATCAGAATATTATAATTAAAATGGTTTAAATATTTCTTAATGATATTGGTTATAACATGCAAATATTTATTAAGACTCTAACTGGAAAAACAATTACTTTAGATGTTGAACCAACTGATTCTATTGAAAATGTTAAACAAAAAATTCAAGATAAAGAAGGAATTCCTCCAGATCAACAACGATTGATTTTTGCTGGAAAACAATTAGAAGATGGTAGAACGTTAACAGATTATAATATACAAAAAGAAAGTACATTACATCTCGTACTTCGATTAAGAGGAGGTAAAAATGTAAATATTATGTAAATAACGCATTAACAAATCTCTGTACTATTCCTTTTTTCTTTTGTTCTTGGATATTAAAAGTAGGATCAGCATTTATTTCTATAATTTTACCTCCATCAAAATAAGGAATACTTAAATCTGGACCAATATAATCTATTCCTGAAAAATTCAATCCTATTAATTTATTTATTTTTTCAAACATATTTAAATTAATAGGATGTATATCTCTCTGTAATGTTGGTATTTCTCCTATACCATTTAAACTACTTAAAACATTTGTTACAATTATCTCTTTATTATTCTCTAATATATCATTAATATAATAACCTTGTTGATTAATTAATTCATTGTTTATTAGATTAATTTTTTTTGGATAATTATTTATTAATTGTTTAATAGATGATATTCCATCACCTTTTAGTTTAGGTAGGATTTGTTTATTAGCATATATAAATTTACCATTTAATATCATTATTCTATATTTATCACCATAAGTTTGTTCTTCGATAATTATTGAATGTTTATTTTGAGTTTTTAAATAATTTATTTTATTAATTAATTGTTGATTTGTAATTATATCAGTATAAACATCTTTTCCTTTACATCCCAAGTTATATTTAACGACTAATGGAAATTGTAATTGATTATTTATATTAATTAAATTACTTTCATCTGTTATATTATTATTCCATTGTAAAAAATTACAAACAGGGAATCCATTTTTTTTTAATATTTGATTTGTTTTTATTTTATTATTTGAAAGCTGTTTACTTTGCAAATTATCATTAAATTTATTTATATAATTTACTATTTTTCCATTATAAATTAAATTTTTATTATCGCTATCAATAACAATACCATATGGTTTATATATGTTATTTATAATATGATTACTATCAGGTATAAAATGTTCTTTATAATTATATGATGATAAATAAAAATATATTATTAAAATAATTAATAAAGTATATAAAGAAAAATAATTCATTAATATATATAATATATATATTAATAAATTATTATGAATAATAGAGATAATTTTAAGGAATATATTGATATTATTTTTTTAAAAGAAAAATATATTAGAGAAAAACAAGATATTGAATTTATATTAAAAAACATATATAATATTCATTTAAATATTGAAAATTTAAATAATAATAATGAGTTATGTGAATATGATGACTTGGTTATTCAATTAAAAAATAAATTAAAAAATAATAATATAATCTTAACTAATATTGATAACAATATTGATAAATTAATATCAAAAGTTACATGAATCATATAATAATTTTTCTTTTATACTAGCTAACTTAGTCATACTTTTAACACGTTGTAAAGAATATGTTAACTCATTTATTTTTATATTTAAGATTTCTAAATTTTTCATATATGTATCTATTTCTAGTTCTCTATGATTCAATTCTATTTGTTTTAATTTAATTACTTTATTTGAAGAGGAAATAATTAAAGGTATACGATTACAGACATTATAAGAAGTATTATATTGTAGTATATCTATTTTATCTGATTTATCTGATTTATCTGATTTAAATTTAATTAAATTCATCTTTATTTAAATTAATAATATAATAATTATTAATTTAATTATTTCAATTATTTTATTAATACAATATATATGGCAAATGAAATAGAACAATATATAAAATCAATTACTAAATATGAAGGAACCTGGTGTAAAACAATGGGATTTTTTAATCCATATTTAGATCCATTTGAATCATTTATTTCTAAAAATATTCCTGATTTTGATTATCAAGCATTTAATAAATATACTAATCATAATTTTGTATACGATAAATTATGGGTAACAAAATCACAAGGAATAATATGTGGTGAATTATCTAAATTAAAACCAAATAAAAATATTTCATTACCGATATTTATTAAACCTAGATGGGGTCATGAAAGTGCAACTAGTAAAAACTGTTTTAAAATAAAATCTTGGGATGAAATAGATAATTATAAACACATACCAGATATGATGTGGTCAGAATTTATAGATGCTAAAGAACAAATGACAGATTATATATTATTAAATGGACAAATTGTTTATCAAATAACATATGTATATTCAGATACTCAAAACGAATTTATTGATGATTGGAAATTTATAAGTCCAGATAATAAGCCTATACCAAAAATTACCGACTGGGTTAATCGTAATCTTCAAAATTTTACTGGAGCTGTAAATATGCAATATAGATCAGATAAAATTATAGAAGTTGGATTAAGATTAGCTAGAGGAGGAGCTTATATATTAAGTACCAAAAATAAATATTTAATAGAAAATATAAATAATGTTGTAAATAAAGGGATTTGGGATCATAATATTACAGAAACTCAATTAAAATTTGAACCATTTTATTCATTTAAAGTATATTCTTCTATGCCTATATTATATATTTTTCCACAATATTATTTAGATTACATTATGAAGAAATATAATTGTATGCCTTTTTATGAATATTATTTTGAACCATCAGGTAAATGTGGGTCTGTTGTAATACAATTTCTTCATAATAATTTTGAAAAAGGTATGAAAACAAAAAAATATTTAGAAACAATATATACTTTTGCACAATGGTTATTTTTATTATTATTCATTCTTAGTCTGTATTTATTTACTGTAAACAAAAACTTTGGTATATTTTGTATAATATGTGTTGGAACATTATTCAATACTAGATTTTTAAATCCTATTGGTGTATCATGGTCTCAATGGAAAAGTTATAAACAGATGATGTTTTCAAGATAATAATATATTATAATAATGTATATTTTTGAAAAGATATATGTGGTATATTTTCACCACATATCCACCAATCGTGACATATACGAAATTTTCTATTTTTATTATATAATAAAGATAAATTTATTTTAGATAACATATTTGTTATATTTTTATTAATATTTAATAAAGCTAATAAATTATGTTCAATACATATTTTTAATGGTATAATATCATGTGTAATATTATTTTTAATAATAAATTCTAATTTAATCGTTTCATTTTCTAATTGTGTTTTTTTTAATAATAAATCTTCTATAAAACAACAAATAATTTGGTATTTATATCTAATCAACTCTCTAAAATCGTCCATTAATTTTACCGTATTATGAGATAATATTTCATTACACCAATATGAATGACGCTCTAACTGAGGTACAAATAATAATTGTTTAATACCATCAATAATAGTTAATTTATTTGGATTAATATTTTTATATATATATATATTTAATTGTTTAATTAGAATATCTTCTGATTTGATCATTGTTTCCATTGTTTCTATAAATAATTGTTTTGATAAATTTAATAGAGAATTTGTATTTCTATTATCTATCTTTATTATATAAGTAGCCAATATAATATACTCATTTTTAGATAAGTCAATAAATCGATCATTTTTTAGGAATATAATTAGTAAATCAATACATTTTTTAAGATTACATTCAGATACACCATAATTAGTTCCATTCCAATCAACCCTAGAAGCTATATAATAAAATGGATCATCTATATTATTATCTAAAGGAGCTATATAATAAAATGGATCATCTATATTATTATCTAAATTTGAATATAATAGAGTAGATATATTATCTTGTGTTTCTTCTAGCATTTTATTAATTATAAAGTTAATTAATATAATTAATTATAATAATATTCAATTTTAAAATTAATTATTATAATTATATAAATTTATTTATTAATCTTCATTACATATTTGTCTAGGATTAGATGTATCATCATTAATTTGTTTAAAATTAGAGTTAAAATTAATTATATCACAAATGTAATTAAGAGGGTGTTTTACATTTTCATAAACTTCTTGAACAAAATTAATATGAGATCCCATTTTTTTACATTCTTCTATGACTTCTTTATCCATTTTACTAGAAATAATATGTAATAATTGATTATTTCTTTCAATATTTTTATTCATAATAGTTAACATTTCTTTTATTTCTTTTATTTCATCTAATGATGTTGCCATTTATATAATATTAAATAAAAAAAATATTGTAAACTGAACAATTAAACCAGATATTCCATCATGATATAAACTTCTTAATAGGCCTAATTTATCATAATAATATAACTCTAAATATGGAAATAAATTACTTGCCTTCATTATAAATCCATATAATGAACTAACTATAAATGATAATGCCATAAATTGAATAATATATTTTGTAGAGCTTTTATTATTAGGAAAATTCATAAAGTATAATATAATTGGTTGTGTAGTGGCACCAACAAATCCAGCAATCAGAGCAGCTGCTAATAAAGTATGTTTTTTAAAATATGGTTTTAAATCTTGAATAAAAGGTAGATGAGAATTTATAGATGGTATAGGATCGTATAATGATAGTGTTCTAAGTATAACATCCCAAATGGCTGTTACAATAAATGTCAACATAATTAATTTATATATATTATAATTACAATTACAAGATAACTTCATATATAGAGATATAATATTATTAAATATTTTAAAGTAAAAAAATTATTAGTTATATTTCAGGATTATTCATATATATATATATATTTTGTAACTTCACGAATAACAATTTATCAAATGTAAAATTAATAGGAATTACTAAAAATCTGATAAATCTAATTCAGTACAAAACAAGTTATTCATATTTTTAACTTCTTGACGATTTTCTTCTTTCTTAAATATTCTATCTATTAATTTATCATCACGAAATCTAACACTAAAATCCATATGTTTATTGTTTCTACCCATTCGTCCCATAGCCTGTATAGTTTTTTCTTGTGTCATATTTGATAAACTATTTGATAAATAGCCGTGACAAAATTGATAATTTGTACCATATATATAATCACTATCAGCAATAATCATATATAATTTTTGTCTGTTTGCTAATTTTTTCATAATTTCGGTATAATCTTTGTGTATAGCTGCTGAAAATACACCGATTCCCATAAGCAATAATAATTTCCACGATAAATCTACTCCTTCTAATAACATAATTTCTTCTACATCTTCACTATTAACATCACAACTAAATTCTTTATCTACTATCTCTTTTCCAGTCCATTTTTTTAAATGAGTTCGTTTATTTGGTATGTAAACTTCTGTCAATTCAACATATTTAACTAACTTTGTTAATTCATCAATGTCACGTTTTAATTTTTTTGCTTCAGGAGATACGAATTCCTCTTTGCCTCTAGACATTTTATTTTCCTTTTCAATATTATCACCTAATTTATCTTCATATTCTTTTGTAAGATTTGATATAGTTTTAATAATTTTATCATTATACTCGATCGATTGTAATATCGAATTCAATTCAGCTTGAGGAATTTTGGAGGTTTGAAGAATAAATTTACTAATTTTTTCTACATCTTCAGTTAAGAATATAGTTGGACCGTCTTTTAAAGTATGAGAATCTTTTGTAGCAATATAAACAGTGGATTCAAACCGTTTCTTTTTGTTAGAATTAAATGTATCATAAATATTACTCCAATGTTCAGGTAAGATATTTTCCAATACTTCTAGATAATGTTCTTTAATTTTATTTATAGTTAAATTAGATAATTCATCATATTTATAATTGATTGATAATTCATATTTTTTTGAAGGTTCAATAGCCATTTGAACATCAATATGAGAAATGAAGTTAATGATTTCTGTCAAATCAAAATATCGTAAAATTGTCATATATGATCTACAATGTTTAATACAATCAGTTAAATCCATGAATTCACCATACTTTAAATGAGGTAATTCGACATAATTTTGTGAATTCAAAATAGGGATAGATTTTTCACAATCATGACTAACAATACTATGTATTTGACTATTTGGAAATCTACTTTGAAAATCTGTAATTGTTTCAGGAATTTCATCTATTAGAGGTAATGTGGCAGAAGAAAGTACTACATTTGGAATAACGTTTTTTGACCAAATATTTTGGATTTCTACATGATGTTCATGTGTTTCATAATCCAATGTAATTGTAGGTTCATCCCAGTACATAATAATTTCTTCTTTAATATTATTAAAAGCACACATAAAGTTCATAGCACATAAATATGACTTAATATCACATATCATTATTTCTACATTAGATCCATCTTCGTTAATAATTTTTTTTTTCCCATCTTTATATTTTATATGCTGTCCTGATTTGGTACATTTAGGTCGTCCACAAGTACATCTACCTGTATCTGGATTATGTTCATGTCTATAATAAGACGCAGCTGCATTATAATGTAACCTAATATCTTTGGCATCATGACAACCGAAAGCAAATGCAACTTTTTTACCTACTGAAATAGCTGTTTTTGCAAGAGCTAATCCAACATGTCTAGCTGCACAGACAAATATTATTCTGTATTCTTCTGATAATGCAATAGGACTTAATGTTTTTCCTGTACCTGTAGGTGCTGTATATAATATTAATTTTGGTTTCATAATTCTATTTAACATTTGTTTAATAGCTATATATCCAGATTCTTGTATTTCATCTTGTAGTTGATTATAATTTAATAATAGTTTAAATTCAGGTTTATTTTTAAAATCCAAATACAAACCACTAAATTTAAATATCTGGAATAATTGTTTTTGATGTTCATATAATTTATAATCTTTATAATCAAACAATTCTTTATTATGTTCAATCAAATCAGACGCATTTTTAAATAATACATCTGTATTAATAAATTGTTTATAATCTGACAAAACATTTTTAACAAATTTCATTATTTTTGGAATAGTATTAGTAATTTTTAATAATGATAATTGATTAAGAGTATAATAGTACCTATTTAATTTTTCCAAATTTCCTTTATGTTTATATTTGAATATACCTTCAATCATAAATAATAGTATATATTCAAAAATTTTATCTTCACAATTTTTTAATTTAGATGACAAATTATCTAATTTAACTTTTTCAATTGAAACGACTCTTTGAAATTTCATTTTTTCTAGGGTTTCATCAAATTCATAATTGTATTTTGTATTTAATTTATTTATTTTTTCTTTAAAATATTCACGATATACATGTTCATTTAAATTATCATTTGGTACTAGACTTAAATAATTTAAGAATGATGATTTTTTATTATATACATAAGTTATATCATGATATCCAGTCATAATTAATTTCATAATTTCCTTTTCATCATCAGGAATAGAAATTTCAGTAGAATCCCATTCAGTTTTAGTAAGTTTTGCTTGATTTAAATCCATTTTATATTAGTGTATTAATAATTATATATTAATTATAATTAAATCAATTTTATTTTTTAAATATGAAAATTGAAATAAAAAATTTGTAAAATAATATTTACAATTAATAATAATAAAATGAATTCTATTATAATAAGTATTGATGGAAATATTGGGTCTGGTAAATCGACTTTATTTAATAAATTAGAAACTCATTATAATGATGATAATGATATTTATTTTGTACCAGAACCTATAGATGATTGGAAAAAAATAGTTGATTCTAATAATACACCTATATTATCAAACTTGTATCAAGATACAAAAAAATATGCTTTTAGATTTCAAATGATGGCATATATATCTAGATTAAGTCTGTTAAGAAAAGCTATAAAGAATAAATATAAAATAATTATAACTGAGAGATGTGTACAAACAGATAAAAATGTTTTTGCTAAAATGTTATATGATGAGGGAAATATAGAATATGATGAATATCAAATATATAATAATTGGTTTAATGAATTTTTAGATGAAATAGATGTTGCAGGAATAATATATGTAAAGGCTGATCCTGATATATGTAATAATAGAGTTAAGATAAGAGCAAGAGAAGGAGAAACAATTCCGATCGAATATTTAAAAAAATGTCACGATTACCATGAGGAATGGTTATGTAAAGAAAATAACAAACTAGTAATCAATGCGAATGTAGATATTTATAATGATAAGGATATACAAAATCAATGGGTTAATACTATAGATAAATGGATTTATAATATAAAACAAAAAAAAAATGATGTACGTAAAAGTGATATTTTTGAGTATGAATATATTTTACAATTTGATGGTGCGTGTAGAGGGAATCCTTCTGATTTATTAGGATTGGGGTGTGTATTGTATAAACATGATACATTATTGGATAAAAAATGTGTAAAACAAATAGTATCTGGTGGTACAAATAATATATCGGAATATATGTCATTATTACTCGGATTAGAATTATGTATGAAAGATAATATAAAAGAAATATTGGTACAAGGAGATTCTGAATTAATTATAAAACAAATAAATGGTATATATAAAGTTACAAGTAGTAAATTATTACCATATTATAATAAAGTATTGGAGTATAAAAATAAATTTAAAAATATTAAATTTGAGCACATTAAAAGGAATTTAAATAAAATAGCAGATTCATTAGCTAATGAAGCATTAGATAATAATTAATTTATATGAATAAAAAATAAGAATTATATCAATCTATACCATTAGTTATGTAAAGAGTTTTTAAAATAGATAGTGGTTTATATTTTAAAATGTCTAATTGTTTTTTATTAGTAGGAAATAATTCTTCTGTATATATATCTTGTAAACATAACCATTCAAACATTCCTCCAGGATATAAATATATATTACTAAAACCTAATTTAATTAATTGATGATACTTGTCATATATAGTCATATCATTTGTATTTTTTCCATAAACAACTATATTAATATGTTTATTTGTGTTAATTAAATTATTAATAATATTTTCTTCCTCAGATATATTAATCGTATTTGGAATTAAACAATCTTGTAAATCATTAGTAAGTGTATTAATTAATAAATAATTATTTTTTTCTTTAATAAATTGTTGTATATCTTCAAAATTAACTCTTTTAATTGATAATTGATTACCCATTTTAATAATATTAATTTTTAATATTATTAAATTTTTAAATATTTATCACAATTAATCAAATTTTAAAATAATTTCCACTTTTTCCTTTTTTATACTTCTTGAAGCAGAAACTGATAATTCTTCTCTTTTTTTTCTAGTTTTATTTGTTAATAAATCACTTTTTTTATTCTTTGATGTACTATTTCGAGAATTCATATCATTTTCAATATTTTTAAAATTGTGTTCAATGTAATCAATTACATGATTATCTAATGCCCATTTAAAAAAATTTAATTGTCCAATAGTAGTTTGAATAGCAGAGGTTCCTTTATATGGAATAGTAATTCGATCCCATCTACAAAATGGATCAAATCTTCTCTTTGAATAAGCTTTCAGTTTTAATTTATAATCATTATATACTTTAAATCTTTTCTCAGAATTAGGTATTTGATAGACTGTATATTTTTGTTTAGCATAATTAGTAGCAAACCAATCAATAATACGTAAAGATATATCTGATTTACCATTAATTATATTTAACATTTTATCCATATTATTATCATTTTTATAAAATTCCAATAAATTCTGCAATAATAATTCATTTTGGGTACTATAATTTACACTCATTATTAATAATATTATTATAATAGGTTTTTAAATACTTTTATATATTATCATTAATTCATGAATTAGAATTCTGAGGGGTTAAAAATGTTTCCTGAACTTGTAAATCTTCTAAATAACTAGTAGATAAAAATGGATTTAAATTTGTTTGTGGTACCATCTGTCGTTCGTTCATTTTATTAAATTGATTTTCTCTCTTTGATTCTGTTTTCATAAAATCATATCCTTCTTGTAAAATAGTTTCCATTACTTCATGTCCAATTGTTTTGTGTTTATCTTTTAATACACTTTTTTCTCTTTGTATATTTGAAATACTTGGTGACCATTTGATATAACTAATAGATTGATTCATATACAATTATTATTTATTATTAAAATCCCTTTTTAACTATTTTTATTTGTTTACCCTTTTTAAATCTTTCACTATCCATATTTCCTCTTTTAATATTACATTCATAACAAGATATAACTACATTGTCATTATTATGACCATTGTTATTATTTATTCTATCTAATGTCCATTGTTTTTTTGCCCGTACATTCTTATATATTAGTTGACAATATTCTTTACAATAAAAACATTTTAATTTTGATACCATTAATAATTCAATTGTTTCAGGGAGAGAAATAAATTTATTTAACTCCATAATATTTTTTGTTAAATCTTGATTTTTATATCCCCTTATTTTTGTTTGAATTTCTCTCTTTAACCAAATCTCATCATTTCCTTCTTCATCTAAATATAATCTATTAATTAATTCTATTTGTTTATTATATGTATATAATGATACATCTATATTCCATTTTTCACAATCTTTTCTTTCAGGATTAGAAATATTATTTATTTTATCAATATTTCGTTTGCCTACGATTTCAATTTTTTTGTTCATTAAATTTAAAATATATTATTTTTTATTTATATTATTTTAAAATAATATAAACTTTAATTTATATAATAATATAAATAATGGGAGAATGTGTTGAATTAAAGAATATTAAATATAAATCTATGTTGTTAACTGGAAATAACGATGAAGTAAAAGAAACTGTAGAAAATATTTCTAATTTTGATACGTTTCTAGAGGACAATAGTTTTAATGATTCAAATGAACCGTGGATAAAATTAGATAAAACAACCAAATTAATTAAATTTAAACAATTTATTGATAAATATGCAATTGATAATAAATTATCTAATGAAGAAATATCTGATTTATCAAAATTTCTTTCTAGTAATTTGGATAGAAAGCGATTTCTTAAAGCTAAAGAGGTAAATTATGATAAAGATAATGGTATTATTCTTTCAATTCCATCTTTGTTATATAATAGTTCTACCAAAAAATTCACTTTAAAACGTTCTGATAAACGTCAATCTACATTAAAATCTCTTGCTCCTAAAAAATGTAGAAATAAAAAAAATATTGATATAAATAATTAATATTATATTAATGTAATTATAATGAATAAAAATAATTACATTGAATATACAAGTATGAATTTAATTACACAAACTGATAAAGACGAACTTCAATTAAATATTTCTCAATTAATTGACAATTTTATTTCTATTAATCCTTTATCATTTAGTTATGATAATTTTGAAAATTTATTAGAAGAATATATATACACAAATATAAATATTATTTTAAAAGAAGTATTTCCTCATGATATAGATTATAATGAAGTTATTATTAGAGAGTCTTATGACATAGTTAAAAAATATCATTTTACCAATTACTATCCTATACGATCATATAAATATTCTTTTATTAGAAGACCTCCTAATAGTAACATTATTTCTAAAAAAATAGATTATATTAGAAATAAACCACAACCAGAACAACGTACAACAGAATGGTATAATTTTAGACACAATTTAATTACTGCTAGTTCTGCATGGAAAGCTTTAAAATCAGAAGCATATAAAAATCAATTAATTGTTGAAAAATGTAAGACATTAAATACAGATAAATATAACTCAGTTAATACTGAATCTGCGTTTCATCATGGAACTAAATACGAAGAAGTATCGGTTAAAGTATATGAAAATCTTTATAACACCAAAATTGAGGATTTCGGTTGCATTCAACACGATACGTATAAATGTCTAGGTGCTTCACCAGACGGTATTAATGTTGATCCTAAAAGTGATAGATATGGAAGAATGGTTGAAATAAAAAATCCTGTTTCTAGGGAAATTACTGGAATTCCAAAAGAAGAATATTGGATTCAAATGCAACTACAAATGGAAACATGTGATTTAAATGAATGTGATTTTTTAGAAACATCTTTTAAAGAATATGATAATGAAGAAGAATTTTATAATGATGGTACATTTATATATACAAACAATAATGAATTAAAAGGTATTATGGTTTATTTTATAAAAGATAGTAAACCGTTTTACGAATACATGCCTATTAAAATTACCAAAGAAGAATTTGAAAAATGGTATGACGAAGTATTAGAAAAACATTCTAAATTAACATGGGTTAAAAATATTTATTGGAGAATGGAAAAAATTAGCTGCATTCTTGTATTAAGAAATAAATATTGGTTTAATCATGCTATTCATAAAATAGAAGACGTTTGGGATATTATTAAAACCGAAAGAATATCAGGCTGCGAACATAGAGCTTCTAAAAAATCTAGAAAAAACAATAAATTAAATTCAAATTCTCTAAATGATATTTCGAATTCAACTATTAATTGTTTAATAAATGTAAATAAACTACAAAATCAAATTATTTACATAGATACTAATTATGAATTAAATATTACTGACATTAGTGGTAATATTAATGATCCACATCAGCAGGACATTCTAATGGATGAGATCCATAAAAATTAACTCTTACGTCTGGTGATGAAAATGGTATAGGATTTGGAGTTTTAATTGGTTTTATATCTTTATTTTTATAAATACCTCCACAAAATTCAGCACGAGAACATAATCCATTATCAGGAGTAGCCCAATAACGGACATTATTAGTATATTGACCATATGACGACCCGAATACTGGATAAAACGTATAATTTGTTTCAGAATTATTTAAACTTACACCCATTATATCTTTTGTTGGATAATCGTTAAATAAAATTGGTTCGTTTACAGTAACAGGATATTTACCAGGAGTTAAACTAGTAAAACCTTCTTTATATTTATTTATAATTGAATAACTAATTAAAGCAAATATTAATGCTAAAATTAAAAATTTTATTTCTTTATTCTTCATTTCTATATAAAATAAAAATATTTTATTTAGTTTTTTTATTTTATATATTATTTTAAAGAATGATTTAAACTTATATTATTGTAATATGTATATAGGTATGGAAAAAGAAATGAAAGTTATTAAACGTAACGGTAAATTAGAAAATATATCTTTTGATAAAATATTAAAACGTGTTAAATGTATTGGTCAAGAATGTAAAATAAAGCTAAATTTTACTTCTTTTGTTATGAAAGTTATAGATCAATTATATGACGGTATTTCTACTACTCAAATTGATGAATTAACTGCAGAACAATGTGCATCCTTAAGTATGCAACATCCTGATTATAATACACTTGCTAGTAGAATTATTATATCTAATTATCATAAAAATACAAATGGTTCCTTTTTTTCAGTTATGGAAACATTATATAATTTTAAAGACATTCATGATAAACATAATCCACTTGTAAGTAAAGAATTATTTGATATTGTTACAAAATATTCAAACGATTTTGATAATATCATTGTTAACGAACGAGATTATTTAATAGACTATTTTGGATTTAAAACTTTGGAAAGAGCTTATTTAATGAAATACCATGGCAAAGCCATTGAAAGACCACAACATCTTTGGTTAAGAGTTGCTATTGGTATACATGGAGATAATTTAGATAAAATAAAAACAACATACGATTTAATGTCACAAAAATATTTTACACATGCAACTCCAACATTATTTAACGCTGGTACACCTAAACCACAATTAAGTTCATGTTATCTACTTGCATTGGAAGATGATAGTATTAATGGTATTTATAATACGCTTACTGATTGTGCCCAAATTTCTAAGTATTCTGGTGGAATCGGACTACATATTCATAATATACGAGCAGCAGGTAGTCATATTAGAGGTACAAATGGACAAACAGATGGTCTTGTTCCAATGTTACGTGTATATAATGCGACAGCACGATATGTAAATCAAGGCGGAAAACGAAATGGAAGTTTTGCTATTTATCTTGAACCATGGCATGCTGATATTGAAAGTTTTTTAGAATTAAGAAAAAATCATGGCGATGAAGAAATGAGAGCCCGTGATTTATTTTATGCTCTATGGTTATCTGATTTGTTTATGGAAAGAGTTAATAATAATAGCACATGGACTCTTATGTGTCCAGATGAATGTCCTGGTTTATCTGATGTTTATGGAGTGAAATTCAAAGAATTATATTGTAAATATGAATCTGATAATAAAGGTAAACGTACTATTAATGCTCGTGATTTATGGTTTAAAATTTTAGATAGTCAAATGGAAACAGGAACTCCATATTTATTATATAAAGATGCTGCTAATATTAAATCTAATCAAAAAAATCTTGGAACTATTAAATCATCAAATCTGTGTACTGAAATTATTGAATACAGTGATTCTAAAGAAACGGCTGTTTGTAATTTAGCAAGTATCGGTCTTTCTATGTTTGTAGAACAAGATAAAACATTTAATTATGAAAAATTACATAATGTCACAAAAGTTGTAACAGATAATTTAAATAAAGTAATTGATGTCAATTTTTATCCTACAGAAAAAACATTACGAAGTAATATGCGTCATAGACCCATCGGTATTGGTGTACAGGGATTAGCCGACGTATTTGCATTAATGAATTTAGCTTTTACTAGTGATGAAGCTAAAAATGTAAATAAATTAATTTTTGAAACCATATATCATGCCGCAGTTGAAACCTCTATGGAAATATCTAAAGATAGATGTAATCTAATAAATATTGCAAAAAAAGAAGGAAGATATTGTGAAAATGGTGTATTATCACTCTTAAATAACTATGAACATCATTTAGAACAAAAAAAATATTCTGGAGCTTATAGTACATTTGAAGGTTCTCCTATTTCTCAAGGGATATTTCAATTTGATATGTGGAATGTTACACCTTCGGATAGATATGATTGGAATAAATTAAGAAATGACATACAACATTATGGTATTCGTAATTCTCTTTTAGTAGCTCCTATGCCTACTGCTAGTACAGCCCAAATATTAGGTAATAATGAATGTTTTGAACCATTTACAAGTAATATTTATACTAGAAGAACATTAGCAGGAGAATTTGTTATTGTTAATAAATATTTAATGAAAGAATTAATTGATTTAAAAATATGGAACGAAGAAATTAGAAAAAGTATTATTGCTAACAATGGTAGTGTTCAACAAATTATTGGTATTCCTGATTATATTAAAGAAAAATATAAAATTGTTTGGGAAATTCCTATGAAAACGTTAATTAATATGGCTGCTGATCGAGGTGCATTTATATGTCAAAGTCAAAGTCTTAATTTATGGATGGAAGAACCTAATTATAAAAAATTAACATCTATGCATATGTATACTTGGAAAGCTGGTCTTAAAACTGGTATTTACTATTTGAGACGTAAAGCTAAACATCAGGCTCAACAATTCACTATTGAACCTGAAAAAAAAAATATTTCTCATGAAGAAGAGAATGAAGTTTGTGAAATGTGTTCCGCTTAATTATTTTAATGTGCTTCTCTTAACATCATACGGATAGTTCTATTTATATTACATATATCTATGTTTAACTTTATGTTACAAAAACAACGCATACAAAGCAATATATCTATTAAAGCATTATGAGTATTTTTTGGTATTTTATTAAATAAATGGTTATATAGTTCACTTAACGATGGATATTTGAAATACTTTTTTCCATCAGGAAATTCTCTTTCAATTTTACACAACACAGTTGAATTCTTCATAGTACAATATGTATTATTAATGTTCATTCGAATATTGTTACGAATTCCTTCAACAATTAACATACGTTTATCAAATGATACATTATGTCCTACTAATATATCACATGTATTTGCCCAATTATTAAATTTATTAATTGCTTCAATAATATCTATACCATCTTTATTTAATTTATCCCTTGAAATATTATGAATTTTTTGACTACCTTCTTCGATAATTACATTATCATTTATTTTAATATAATCATCTATTAATGATAATATTTTATTTTCCTCACTACAATATACAATATAAGACAATTGAATTATATGTGGCCATAATTCTGTATTATAAATACTAGGATTCTTTCCCTTTGGTAATCCTGTTGTTTCAGTGTCAAATACTAATACTTTCATTTTATTTATTTATTTTTAATTAATGACAATTAATATTGTTTAACTTCAATTTTAAATATAATTGAAGTTAAATAAATACATAAATGTATTTCATATATAATCCAAAACAATATGCAAACATTTATAAAACCAGTAGTAGAATTAAAGAAACAATCAAAGGAAGAATTTAAAAAAAAAGAATTAGATAAAAAAGTAGATAATTTTATCTTAAATTATAAACAAATTGTAAAGAAACAATTAAAAATTCAATCAAAATATAACTTAAATAAAATAATAAATAACAAAAAACATTTCGAAATTGAAGTTGATGAAGAAGCAAATAAAAAATATATAAATATAGGAAACAAAATTTATAATTTAAAAGAAACTATAATATATATTATAGATTTATTCGATGATCATCTAGATAAAATATCTTTTAAAACATTTGAAAAAATGATTGACAAAATTAATTCAGAAAAACATTCCAAATATTTTATTAAAACCATTTTAACCGAACCGTTCACTCTAATAGATATTCAATCATCTCCCATTAATTTCAATCAAGCATATGAAATTCACAAAAAATTAAATATTCCTATTAGTGATGATGAATTAATAAATAAATGGGCTATATTTGCTTTACAAGATAATAATGGATCATTTTACAAAATTAAAAGCCATTACAATTCTAATAATAATTATAAAACATATTCAGATAAATGTTTTAAACAAGGCTGGTATTTTAAATTAAGAAAATTTTGTGAAGATAAAAATTTATTAGGAAAGTATAGTAAATATTTAGAAATTTTAAATTCATTACTCATTGAACATTCACAATATAAAGGATGTTATGGTATTACAGAATTTGTTGAGTTAGAAAAAAGTATTGGTGAAACAATTATGAATGAGTATTATGATAGTGTTAATGATATAAATGAAGATAAATTTACTATATTTATTGAATCATTTGAAAATAAAAAAAAATATAAACTTACTGATGAACAAATTAATGCTATTAGAGGTTCAATTATAAATAATTTATCAATTATTACTGGACCTCCTGGAACTGGAAAAACCACTATTATAGAAGCCATTATTGAATGGCAACAAAACGAGAATATTAATTATAATATATCACTTCAAGCACCAACAGGAAAAGCTATAAAAGGATTACTTGAAAAATGTAAAAATATTAGAAATAAAAACATATGTGGTACATTACATAAATGTTTGTTAAATACATTTCCAAACATTATGTATGAAAGAGATACAGGAGAAATTCAAGATAAATTACCACATAGCATACATAAAATTATTGTCGATGAAGCATCTATGATAGATATATTTATGTTTAAAAATTTATTGAAATTTTGTGCGTATTTTAAATGTAGTTTACTATTATCTGGTGATATTAATCAATTACCTCCTGTTGGAAAAGGACAACCATTTGATTGTATAATAAATTCCGAATTGTTTAATAGTCAATTCTTAACTGAAATTAAAAGACAAGATAATGGTAAATTAAAAGATTGTATTGTAAATATTAATAATAAAACCCTTTCTGATAAAGACTTTGACGGAATAACTACTACTTTTATTCAGCATGATTTTAATGATAAAGAAAAATCTATTGAACTATTTAAAAAAATTGTTCGGGACAATGGAAAAGAAAATATCGGAATAATAACACCCGAGAATGGAAAAGAACCTGGTACATTTGAAATGAATAAAATTTTACAAAATGAAGTATATAATTACGAAAACCCATTTTACCATGGTTACTTTAAAGAAGATGATTTTGTTATGAGAACAGAAAATAAATATGAAGAAGATGTAATAAGAGTTAATGGTGATTCAGGAATTATTAATTTTGTAGAAAAAATGTTTCCTGATAAAAATGGTAAGTTAATCAAACGAAAGTTAGCACAAATATTATATGATAGTGATGAATATAATGAAAATAATTTTGAATATATACCACTAGATGAGATTAAAGATAATTTTACATTGAATTACGCTAATACAGTACACAAATGTCAAGGTAGTCAGAAACCAGTTATAGTATTTCTTTGTTCGCCTCTTCATAATAGTTTATCGTGGGGAACAAATCGTTTAAAATTAGTATATACTGCTATTTCTAGGGCACAACAAAAATTAATAGTAATTGGTAATAAAAAAACATTCTTTGATGTGCAAAATTGTAAAAAAGAACCTTTTATATCTAGTTTTATGAATGAATTTATTACATATGAATTTTAACTTAAATATAAAATTAATAAAAATATATAATGGAAAACGATATGACTCAAATGAATAACATTCTTTATAAAAATAATAAAAAAACTATTTGTTTTGCAACTATGTGTAAAAATGAAGAACATTGTATTAGAGATACATTAGAATCTGTATATAAATATATTGATTATTGGGTAGTACATGATACAGGTTCCACTGATAATACCATTAAATTGGTAGAAGAATTTTTTAAAGAAAAAAATATACCTGGGGAATTATTTGAAGGAGAATGGGTAGGTTTTGATTATAATAAAACCCAATTATTTGAAAAATGTTATGATAAAACCGACTATATATTACATTTAGATGCAGATGATATATTTTCAGGAATTCCTGATTTTTCATTATTAAATAAAGAAACAGCTGATTCTTATTTTTTTAATTGTTTTAGAGGAGTTTTTTATAATGTTTTATTATTATTCAATAATAGACATCATTGGAAATTTTGCGGTGTTGCTCATACCACTATTCGTGATTTAAATAATGAACAATATTCTAAATCTAGTGTATTTGTATCTGATGATTTTTATTTATTGTCAAGAGATACTGGTGCACGTTCATTTGATCCAGAAAAATATCATAAGGATGCTTTAAGATTAAAAGATCAATTTTTTAATACTTTATTTGATGATCCAGATAATTTAAATAATAGATCAGTTTTTTACACTGCACAAAGTTATATGGATTCAGGTAATTTTGAAGAAGCTATTAAATGGTATAATTTATATCTAAAATTAAAATATACATGGCAAGAAGAACAATTTGAAAGTTGTATAAGAATAGCTAGATGTCTTATTCGTTTAAAGAAAAGCAAACAATTAATAGAAAAGTATATTGTATTAGCTATTAATATATATGATGATAGATGTGAACCATATTATATTTATGGTAAATATTGTAATAGTTTACATGATTGGAATAGTGGATATAATTATTTAAGCAAAACACTTAATATTGATTCTTATAAAATTGCTAAGGAAAAATATTCTTTATTTGTTAATAAATCCAATTATTTTCCGTATAATTTAGATGAATTATCAGTATCTTGTTTTTATTTAAAAAAAAAAACAGAAGGTCTTAATTATATTGATAAAATCATTGAACATCCTGATTTAATAAATCAGAAGGAACGAATACTTGAAAATAAAGAATATCTTAACAAAATTCAAGAGTAATCTTTACAAATACCATATGTTTTTCTATGCCATTTACTTATTCCATTATTAGATATACCTGTTAAATGTTGTTTAGTACCATATCCTTTATTTTTATCAATTCCATATTTATCTTTTAATTCTGGATTTTCTTCACACAAATTTTCAATATATTTATCTCGTTCTGTTTTAGCCAATATTGAAGCTGCTGCTATAGCACAGTACTTATTATCTCCTCCTTCAATACATTTATGGTCTACTTGTATAAAACTTCCATCATTATATCTCATATATGGTTTAAAATCATTACCGTCAACAAGCAAGAAATATTCTTGATCTATATTATGTATTAATTTTCTTATACTATCATGCATACTACATAATACAGATTGTCTAATATTTATCTTATCTATCTCTTTTTCATCTTTATAAGAAACATACCAATCAATACAATTTTCTTTTATATAATCTGCTACTTCGTTTATTTTTTTTTTACTACTAAATTTTTTACTATCTTTTAATAATTCATATTTAAACATTTCATCTTTAGGTAATATTACAGCTGCAGTATAAACACGTCCAAATAACGGTCCTCTTCCAGCCTCATCTATTCCAATTTCTAATTTATTCCAATCTTCATTATAAAATTTAGTCAATGGTTCTTTGTTTGTTCTACTCATCGTATTATATGATTTATTATATTTTAATATATTTTAAACTATAAATATCAACTTCAATTTTAATTTTTCTTAAAGTATATTATATAATGAAGTTTCAAAAGATACATTTATTTTTAATTTTATTGTTAGCACTTATATTTTGTGGGTGTTTAGGAACATTTATGCATGAAGGTATGGTTTCTCAAAAATCTTATACAGGATCAGGAGGTAATAGTGCAAGCAAAACTACTGGTTCTCAAGGTAACAGTATTTACACTGGTCCTCAAGGTAATAGTGCTTACAGTAGTGGTTCTCAAGATAGTACAAACGCTTCTGTAAATAGTTATACTGGATCTAAGGGTAACCAAGCAACTGTTGCTACTGGACCTGCTGGTCAAACAGTTGTAGCTACATCTGATAATACTGTTAGTGGTATTCCTTATTCTGACATTCCTCCAGGACAGTCAGATTTATATATTTTAAAATCTGAAGTAGTACCACCAGTATGTCCTGCTTGTCCTCCAGCATCAGCGTGTCCTAGACAAACACCATGCCAACCTTGCCCACCTTGTGCTCGTTGTCCTGAACCATCATTTGATTGTAAAAAAGTACCTAACTATTCTAGTTCTAATGATAATATGCTTCCTAGACCTGTATTATCAGACTTTAGTCAATTTGGTATGTAAATATTAATTAATATTTTGATATAGTAATTAATATTTAGATTAATATTTTTTTTTAGATTTAGACTTAGATTTAGATTTAGATTTAGATTTAGATTTAGATTTTTTTGACCTATTTACTTTCTTATTCTTTTTGGTTTTTCTTCTTTTTGATTTTCCTCCCATTCTTTCTCTAGATGTAGACATTGATAATAAGGCTGATGCAGCAGCAGCTCTTGATTCTTCATCATTAGTATTATCCATAGGAAGAGCAATAGGGAGTGATTGACTATTAATTTGTTCATCATTAAATATATTTGCAATAACAGCTCGTTGTTGAGGATTAGCTATATTTTCTATTTCATGACGTACTCCCATTGCTTCTCGTCCTAGTATCTCTAATTCGTCTTGAGATAATATTTGTCTAGGTAATAATTTTGCCATTTGAAAGGTAACTAATCTGAAGGCATTTAAAAATATAAATGGTGAATTTAAAACCATTGTAATAATAGTTCCCAATGCTGCAATAGCTACTGCATCTCCAGATATTGCATTAGTAATTAATAATAATTGTTGATTATAGACTCTACACACTGGATTTCCTAAGCCAAAACTATCCCATAGTCTATTTATTCCACCACATTCTCCATTAAATAAACTATTTAACCCAATTATTATTGTTTCAATTCCAGCATTTTTAGTAAATCCTGCATATCCTAAAATAGCGATAAACATAGCTCTAGTTATATATTTAAATGTATTAGCATTCATCATATTACCTCCTTTTTGATGCATTTTTAAAGACATTTTTCGTTTATTTTTCTTTCCTGCGACTTGATTAGAATTTTTTAAACATTTAGTAAGATTTTTAATTTCTTTTAATGAATTTGTATAATCGGAACCGAATTTATTTACCATTTTATTATTAATATCATTGGGTAAAGGTTGTAAACACGTAGATGTCATTATAATATATTATAATATAATTTATTTTATTTACTTTTTTTACATTTTGTATCCATTTGAAATGTTTTACCTTTTGATTCTTTAGGTACAATTTTTATAATACATTTTGCTTTTTTTCCATATAAAGGTTCTGTACATCCTTTTTCTTTTTTATTTTTACGCGTCTTATTAAATTTAAATAATTTAGGTTTTTCATCTGTACACCGAGCTCTAAAATGCTCATATCTTTCTCTAATATCACAATAAGATAATCCAGAATCTTTACCTAAATTTTTATTTATTCGTTCATGTAATTTATAAAGATATCGAGAAAAAGTATCTCTATTTTTCATACAATTCATCGTTAAAGGACATATTTTATAATTTTTTTTTAAATTAGTTCTACAATGTTTACATGGTAATACATTTACTAAGTTCAACATTAAATTTCTATAATGTTTTTTATTTTGCAGTGTAGGATTAGTTGGATAATTAAAACTTATCATATGAAGTGAATGCCACATAGCTGGTCCCCATGAATATGTTTGCATTCCATCTGGTGCATTATAATCTTTTTTAGTAAAAACTCTTTTTTTAGTATTGGATATTATATGTTTTTTATTTTTACGAGTTTTCATAATACATTATTTAGAGAAAAAACTTTTTACCTATAATTATATTATATTTGAATATTGCTTTCATTATCATAATTAATATATTTAATATAACCATAATAAATTTAAATTTAATTTTAATTCGTTAATGAAAATAATGTTTTATATATTAAAATTATATATAATGTTAGAAACTTATTCTCAAAAAACATATAATTTATTAACAAATTCTAGATTTTGGATGATATTACTAGCTATAATTTTCTTTTTGATTTTAGCAGGCTATGTTTATAGATATTATGTTTCACCAATGGTAGATAAAGAGTTTATTCCTAATAGTGAATTTCCAAAAAAAATAGACGATTCTGATGGTTCTGATGGTGAAGAAGTAATTATATATATGTTCACTGTTGATTGGTGTCCTCATAGTAAAAAAGCTGTTCCTATTTGGGAAGAATTAAAGGAAAAATATAGTGGGGAGAAATATAATGGTTATTTAATAAAATTTATTGAAATTGATGGTGAAGAAAATGTTGATTTAACCGATAAATATAAAGTTGAAGGATTTCCTACTATTAAATTAATAAAAGGTAATCAAGTAATAGAATATGATGCTAAACCAACAAAAGAACATTTAGAAGAATTTTTAAGTAGTACGTTAGCTAGATAATTGTTTATGATATTTTAAAAACAAATCACTACATTCTTCACCATAAAAAATTAATTCTTTACGTTTATTACTATCAGTTATGTAATTGACCCATTCTGTATAATTAGTTACATTATTATCACAAAAACATTTAACTTCGTATGGTAGAAAATCCTCTAATATATTTTCAGATTGTAATTTTGTTATCATATTACCTAAAAATAATTGCAAATATTCAATTAAATTCATATTTTCTTGTATATTTGGTTTTGAATTCAAAGAATATTTATTTCTAATACCTAATATTTCTGTTTTGTCACATTTCTCATTTTCTATACATAATTTTACTGGATAATTATCTAATAATCCCCCATCTATATAACATTTATTTTCCCAAAATACTGGTTTACAAAAAATAGGAAAGGCGGTTGTCATCTCTAACGCTTTTATTAATGACAATGTTGGATGTGTTTTATGAGATAAATCTATTCTATTTAATGTATCAGCTTCTACTGTAAAATAATGATGATCTATATTAGTATAATCATAAAATTCTTTTAGAGTTATATCAATTGATAAATCTTTTGCTTCCAATAATGTACCTAAAAATTCTTGTACTACGTTAAATGAGAATAACCCTTTTTTGTAAAATAAATTAAAAAAATCTTCAGGATTAATAGAAAAAACCTTTTCCCAAGGTCTTTTCATAAGATAATCGTCTAATGTATCCCAATCATATTTTAATGAAATCATTGTTCCAAATATTCCTCCTATAGATGTACCATATATACTTTTTATATTTTCAATGTTAACAAAATTGTTTTTAAATAAGTGTTTTAAAGCACCATAACTTATTAATCCCGTAGGACCACCTCCGTTTATTACTATATGTTTAATCATTATATAATATATATAGTATAATCGTATCTTTTTAAAACTTTTTTTCTCTTAAAAATTTATATGAATATATTTAGTTTATCAGATGAAACTGATATTTCAGATAAAATAAATTTAGATGACTTGTTTGAAAAAAAAAGAGAAATTGCGGAAAATAAACTGCAATTATATAATAAAATTTTAAATAGAATTCATACAAAAATTAAATTAACATCTAATAATAATCAAGGTAAAGAACAATTTTGTTGGTATTTAATTCCCGAAATGATGATTGGTATATCAAGATATAATGTAAATGAGTGTATAGGATATATATTACGAAAACTAAGAGAGAATGAATTTGTAGTTAGATATACTAACCCTAATTTAATATTGATTAGTTGGCAACATTGGGTACCGGATTATGTAAGACAAGAATATAAAAAACAGACTGGCCAAACAATAGACGGTTTTGGTAATGAACAAAATAATAAAGAAAAAAATAAGCAGGTTGAATCATCTGATCCTAATAATTTATTATTAAATTCATCTGATAAATCTATTAAACTTGATAAATCAAAGAATAATGATTTTAATTCAGTTAAAAATTATAAACCATCTGGTATTTATAATAATGATTTATTACAAAAAATTCAAAATAAATTTGAGATTAAATAAATATAATATTAATAGAATTTATATGGGAGCTAGTCAATCTTCACCTAAAAAACAAGTATCTACAACTATGACAAATATTAAAAGTAAAATACAAGAACCATATAACAAAGTTGTTTCTACTAACATGGCAAATATTAAAAGTAAAATACAAGAACCATATAACAAAGTTGTTTCTAATAACATGGCAAAAAATTATTTTAGTAATAATGTTCCTTCTTCGAATAAAGAAAGTGGTTTTGGAGATATTCCTTTTTTTGTTTTTTATAGTACTGTTTTAGCGCGTTTATCTTATTTTACAAATGAAAATTTTTTATCCAGTTATCTTGAAATATTTGGACCAATAATTAAAACTTCATTAATGAAAAATATAAATGATGCACCAATTGACAAAATTTTTGATCCGAATATTTATTCAACCTCTATTTCACAAGAAAAAATTCCTACCTACAAATTAGAAGGTAAAAATATGATAGATTTTAAAGAAATGGCTAAACAAATAAATGAAGTTAATGTAAATTTAATAAAAAGAAGTATGTCAAAAGAAACGGTATCTAATCCTGTAATTGAAATAAAAGGTCCAGATTATACAGTAGCATATATATCTATAGCTACGTCTAATTATACGGGTTATTATATTTTAGTTGATACTAGAATGCCAAATAGTATTTTTGTTTTGTTTAGAGGCACGTATAGTGCAAAATCAGCTGGTTCGTATTCTAAACCGTCTAGTATTGTTCCATTCAATATTGCCGGAAACATCTCTCAAGAGGAATTAACAAAGTTATTAAAAGAAAATGAAGGAAAAATGTTTGGGGTATTACTAGGAATTAATAAGATATTAGAAGATGTATATCATAGTATAATTGAAAGTATGGTTTATCTATCTCAAACTTATTTAAAAGCATCTTCTCCTAATTCCGTAAAAGTATTTACTACAGGACATTCTCTAGGTGGAGCTTTAACTACTCTATTTGCAGCTGATTGGATGGAATTTACCAATATTTCTCCATACAATAAAGCTCCATATAACATATTTACTAAAAAAATTTGTTGTGTATCACTTGCCGCTCCAAGGGTATTAAGTCCTGCTTATTCTAATTATTTTTGCCAACAAACTATAGACAAACATATTTTATTTAGAAGAGTAACAAATAGAGGAGATCCTGTTCCTGCATTA
>Ga0233414_10000185_pt1 | contig 27019 bp, 24 predicted proteins | sample Na_anoxic_10_MG_FD_189020 | JGI IMG/M metagenome (GOLD analysis project Ga0233414, IMG submission 189020) | Seawater microbial communities from Saanich Inlet, British Columbia, Canada - Na_anoxic_10_MG | ecosystem: Environmental > Aquatic > Marine > Inlet | place: Canada: British Columbia... | reverse complement strand
TTAGGAGAAAAAAATAGAATATTTTAATTATGACAAATCAACTTAAAACAATTAAGGTACAAGGTGGTAAGGAATACGCTGAGGTACACACGAGAGTAAACTACTTCCGTTCACAAGAGAAGTATAAGAATTGGTCAGAGGACTGCGACATCATTCAATGTGCAGATGATATGTCTTGGGTGTTAATGAAGGCAACCATATCATATCCTGATGGGCGAGTAGCTTCTGTTGGTCACGCTTTTGAAAAGCAAGATGCAAGTAGAATCAACCAACGAAACCATGTAGAGAACTGCGAGACATCAGCAGTAGGTCGTGCATTAGGACTTTTAGGTATAGGTAGTGATGGTAGTATCGCAACCTATGAAGAGGTAGCTAATGCTATAGAGAACGATAAGATTGAATCTAAACCAAAGGAGTATATCTTGGACACAGATAATTGGGAGAAAGCACTCAAATATATAGCAGTCAAGAAAGATGCAATGACCTTAGAGCAAATCATAAAGACTTTTGAAGACCAAAAGTACGGAACTCTTCGAGCGAAGGATAAGACTGCCGTAAAGAAAGCTTATGAAGGAAAGTAAGCTAATAGAAATGAGTAACAAGATAGAGTCGCAGACTCGTGTTATGCAGGAAATGATTAACGAACTAGGGCAGACACGAAACATCGTGATAAGTTTGCTAGAGATAGTTAAGAAATTTAAAGAATATGAACCAATCATAAAACAATTAGAAGATGAACGAAAAGCAGATTCTGAAAAAGCTAAAGGATGACAATGAGTATTACAATGGCATAGGTAGGAACTACCTATCCAACTCAAACATCGAAGCACTAACAACTGAGCCTAGGCAATTTCAATCCCCTCAAAAGGATGGTGAACCCTTTGTAAAGGGTAGATACTTCCATCAACTGATATTAGAACCAGAGAAGGCTAAAGACTTTCATATCGTTGATGCTACATCAAGAAGTACTAAGGGATATAAGGATTATGTTGCTGACAATAAGTTAGACTATGCCTTGCTCACTAAAGATGCTAATAGTATTAAAGACATGGTGGACTACACCTTAGATAGTTTACCTTTTTTTGATTTGATTAATGACCCTAGTGCAAAGTATGAAGTACCTGCAATAGGAGAGATAATGGGAGCAATGTGGAAGGGTAAGGCTGACATTCTTACCAAGGACTATGTTATTGATTTAAAAACGTCTGGAGATGTTTTTAAGTTTGTAAGAAATGCTCCCTATTATTTCTATCATACTCAAGCGTACATTTATCAAAAGCTTTTTGGTAAGCCTGTAATATTTTTAGTCACAGGTAAAACCAAGAAGTATGATAAGAATGGAAACAGATACTATGACCTTGGAATATTTCCTGTAAGCGAGAACTCTATGGGACTTGCTGAAGAGAAGGTCGGACAAGCAGTAGCATCCTACAACAAGTGGTTTGCTCCTGACTCACAAGATAATATAGATAACTATATTATAAACACGCCTATTTAATTTTTAATTTTTTATTATGACAGACCAAAAAGAAAAAGTGTTTGCTGATGGATTAATCAGCAAAAGAAATGAGAACGCTCCTGACTTTGTGATTGTAAACCAATCATACAAGGTAGATGAGTTTATTGCATTCCTTAAAAAGAACGCAAAGAACGGATGGGTAAACACCCAGACCAAGTTAGCTAAATCTGGAAAGTATTATACAGAGTTAGATACATTTGAACCTAAAGCTAAACAATCTAATCAACCTTCCGAGGATGAATTAGCATTTTAGTTTTACTCCTTAATTGGGGGAGTTAGCTACTCCCCTTTTTTTGGCTTTATGCTATGTTGATTTTAAAATTCTATATACTATATATATTTTATTATTTATAATTATTTATTTTCTTATATATAAAGAAATAATCGACATAACTGACATGACCTTATAAACACTGACTTCAATCGACATAAAACCGACACTAAAATGACACAGACTGTCACTATATTTAAAGACATAAAGAATACAGATACTCCATTCCACATAGATGTGGCTAAGATTATCGACAGAATAAGGGATGGCAAGTCTAAAGAGCTTGTAACCCAAATCAGAAAAGAAAAGAATAAATCTGAGCGTAACGAACTTAAAAAGAAACTACCATCGATATGCTTTAGTGGTAAGTTTTCAAAACGAGCAGACAACTCCCTACTAGAACATAGTGGTCTTATATGTTTGGACTTTGATGGATATGCAAAGCAAAGAGATATGATACAAGACAAGGAAAAGATGATGAAGGACAAGTATACCTTTTGCGTATTCATATCGCCATCGGGTAATGGTCTAAAAGTTTTAGTTAAGATTCCAAACGATGCTGAGAACCACGTTAAATATTTTCAGTCACTAGAGAACTATTATAACTCTAATCACTTTGATACCACAAGTAAAAACATCAGCAGGGTTTGTTATGAATCTTATGACCCCCTTGTATATGTGAACGACAAGTCTACTGTGTGGGAAACTATAGAAGAAACAGAGTACAGAGAGGTTATAGCAAATAAAGACCAACCAACTATACCAATAACAGATGAGAATAAGATTGTAGACATCCTTGTTAAGTGGTGGAACAAAAAATATCCTATGGTAGAAGGTCAGAGAAACCACAACGTATACGTTCTTGCTATGGCATTTAATGACTATGGTATAAACAAGAACCTAGCACAGTACATATGCAACCAATACCAATCAAGAGACTTTACTGTATCGGAGATTGAGCAGACCATCAACTCAGCATATCAGAACACGGCTAAGTTTAACTCAAAGTATTATGAGGATGACGAGGCTATAACGCAGATAAGACAGAAACTAAAGCGTGGTGTAAACAAATCAGAGATAAGAACGCATCTCTCAAGACTAGATATAGAGGAGGAGGTTATAGATGCAGTACTCGAGCGTGCCGATGATGAGAACAAGCAGATGAAGTTTTGGACTAAGAACGAGAAGGGTACGATAAAGATAATACACTATGTATTTAAAGAGTTTTTAGAAGACAATGGATTCTATAAGTATTGTCCAGAGGGTAGTAAGAACTATGTCTTTGTCAAGGTAACCAACAACCTTATAGACCACACGAGCGAGAAGGAGATAAAAGACTTTATACTTGAGCATCTTAAAGCACAGGATGATTTTAGTGTATACAATTACTTTGCAGACCAGACTAGGTTTTTCAAAGAAGACTTTCTTACGCTACTTGGAACGATAGATATTCTTTTTATAGAAGACACCTACGATACAAGTTATCTATACTACAACAACTGTGCAGTAAGAATAACCAAGAATGAAATAAAAACCATAGACTACCTAGACCTTGGGGGATACGTTTGGAAAGACCATATCATCGACAGAAACTATAAAGAAGAGTCGGTAACTAAATGTGATTACAAAACATTTATAACCAACATATGCAACAGAGACAGTAGTAGAACTAAGTCTATGGAATCAACCATAGGGTTTCTTTTACAAGGACACAAGAGTATGTCCTACTGCCCTGCCGTTATATTGAATGATGAGATTATATCAGACAATCCTGAAGGGGGAACAGGTAAAGGTGTATTTAAAAATGCACTAGGTCATATGAAGAAACTAGTAAACATAGATGGTAAATCATTTACATTCGAAAGAAGTTTTGCGTATCAGTTAGTATCAGCAGACACACAGATACTTTGTTTTGATGATGTAAGAAAATACTTTGACTTCGAAAGATTGTTTAGTGTAGTGACAGAGGGAATGACCTTAGAAAAAAAGAATAAGGATGCGATTACGATACCATTCAGTAAGTCTCCGAAGATTATAATTACAACCAACTATGCAATCAAGGGTGCAGGTAACTCATTCGCCAGGAGAAAGTGGGAGCTAGAACTCAATCAATATTATACAAAAGAGTTTACTCCAATTATAGAGTTTGGAAAGATGTTCTTCAGCGATTGGGACACGGAGGAGTGGCTACAGTTTGACAACTATATGATTGAATGCTTACAACTGTTCCTAAACAAAGGATTATTGCAAAGCAAGTTTGTAAACTTAAAGATTAGACAACTATCAGCAGAGACCTGTCACGATTTTATAGAGTGGTGTGGACTTATTGAAGGGTCTATTCCCAACAGGAGATTAGTAGATGGGGAGAAGATATATAAACAGGAGCTTTACGAAGACTTTGTTCACGAGTACCCAGACTATTCACCGCGAGCGAAGTATTCTATATCTAGGACTAGATTCTACAAGTGGCTAAACGCTTATGGAATATTCAAAGAAGGATTCTTGCCAGAAGAGAATAGAGATTCAATCGGAAGATGGATTAGGTTTAAAGAAATACAAAAACAAAAAGAACTTAAGTTTTGAAATACGATATAAATATAGCAATGAGAAATTCATACGAAGTAATACTTAACAATGTTTCATTGACACATTTTAATGATGAAAGTAATTCCTATTTCATTCACAACCCAATCGAAGAGGTTACGGATGACACCCTAAAAGAAATGCACTTTTATTTTTCATCTAAAAAAGAATGGGATAAGGTTGTAAAAATTAATACACTAAGAGCAAAAATAAAATTTTATGATACAACTAAGAGACTATCAAAAATCTATAGTCGAAAAAGCGACTGAAGTTATACAGAGAAATGGCTTTGTTTACTTGGCTATGGAAGTTAGAACAGGAAAGACTCTAACATCTTTGTCTGTAGCTACAAAGCTTAGGGCAAAAAAGGTATTGTTTATCACAAAGAAAAAAGCAATATCATCTATTATTAAAGACTATGAACTCCTTGAGCCATCATTTTATTTACACACCATAAACTATGAAAGCCTTCACAAGGTGCATTATGATTTGGATTGGGATGTAATTATACTAGATGAGGCACATTCAATGGGAGCATTTCCCAAGCCGAGCAAGAGGGCTAGAGATGTTAAGATGCGCATAATTAAAAGCAAAGCTAAGGTTATACTTCTTTCAGGAACGCCAACACCTGAATCATATAGTCAAATATATCATCAGGTATATGGTATACCAACCAATCCATTCAGTGAATTCTCTAGCTTCTATAAGTTCGCACACGCTCATGTAAAAATTACAGAACGTATGATAAATAGCTTGCGTATTAGAGACTACTCTAATGGACTGCCAACTATTATGGATAAGATGAAACCATATATGATTGCCTACTCACAAAAAGAAGCAGGGTTCAAGGTTAATACAACCGAGAAGGTTTTAGAAGTAGAGATGGAGAAGACAACTTATAAATTAGCTAATGAACTAAAAAAGCATTTGGTCATTGAGGGAAAGAGAGAAGTCATACTAGCAGATACACCTGTGAAGCTAATGATGAAACTGCATCAGCTTTATTCTGGAACTATTAAGTTTGAGAGTGGTAACGCAGAAGTACTCGACTATTCAAAAGCTCGCTTTATACGCTCTAAATTTAAAGATGTGAAGGTAGGTATATTCTATAAGTTTAAAGCCGAACTGAAGGCTCTGAAGGAGGTCTATGGCGATGATATAACTACAGAGCTAAGTGTCTTCGAAGACACAGATAAAAGTATAGCCTTACAAATTGTGAGCGGGAGAGAGGGAATTAGTCTTCGCCAGGCGAAGTGCTTGGTGTACTATAATATAGACTTTAGCGCAACTAGTTACTGGCAGAGCAGAGACAGGATGACAACCAAGGACAGGTTAGAGAACGATGTCTACTGGATATTTAGCAGAGGAGGTATCGAGAAAAAAATATACAAGGCAGTAACCAATAAAAAGGACTATACCTTGTCTCATTTCAAAAAAGATTTATTAAGTTTATAAGTATGGATTATAATAGTGATTTCAGATACGACCTAAAGATAGGTAACGAAGGAGAGAGAATAGTTGACGAGATTTTTAAAGATAAAAAGCTGGAAGTAAAACGAGATAGCTGGGTAGGTCGTTCTGGAAACATTGCGATTGAGTTTAAAAGCAGGAATAAACCATCGGGCATTGTAACCACAGAAGCAGACTATTGGGTCTTTATATTTTCTAAAGAGTATCAGGACAAAGTTATACTCATAGTAGAAACACAAAGGTTAAAAGATGTGGCAAGAGAGTATGCTAAAAAAGGCTCTATTAAAGAGATGGGAGATGACAATACTTCTATGGCTGTGCTTATTCCTATAAAAGAAATTAGTAAATTTGCTGTCTATGACTGAACAACAGATACAGTCAAAAAGAATTAAAGAACTGGAAGCCGAAGGCTACTATGTAATCAAATTAATTAAGACAAATAAGAATGGTATACCAGATATTATTGCGATACCACCTAACTGTAATGTAATCTTTAGTGAAGTAAAAACAAAAAAGGGTAAGGTCTCTTCCCTACAAGAGTACCGATTAAAAGAATTAAAAAAGCATGGATTTATTACAGAAGTATACAGGGGCTGAAACATTTTACGAACTCGATGAAGCAGTTATTGAAACGATTGACTCTCTGTCTCCTGTAAATGCAACAAGAATAATACAACAGATACAAAAATGTATTCCAAAATTAGAGAGAAAGAACTACCGCTCTCAGATTATATCAGGAGTTTTGGTAGGTAATAAACCTATTTACTTTGCTCTAAGATATATATATGAAGAAGATGAAGCCCCTTATTTTTTTCAACTGACAGAAATTACGTCTGATGAATACCTTGACCTATATAACTTAAATAAAATAATATAAAATGTGTGTAGAATTAATTAAAAATTTAGTTGAATCAGAGTTTAATTTAAAATTAAAAATAAAAACAAGAAGGAGAGAATATGTTGAGGCAAGAGCTATGTACTATATGTTGCTCAGAGATAAGGGTAAGATGACGGTGTGCGCCATAGCAAAAACACTAGACAAAAATCACGCAACAGTTTTGCACTCACTAAAAGGTCTTAGGGATTGGATGAACTACGACACCAACATAAAAAGTATTTATACTAACTTAGAAAAAAAAGTAGACAATCTAATTCGGTTAAACCCTGAATCATTTCCATTTACAACTCATGTTAGCGAAGAAGAGTTTTACATATCAGCTTATAAAAACCTTGAAGCTAAATCTAAATTACATTATAAGGAGCTTGAAGATAAATATAAATCACATTATAAGGAGCTTGAAGATAAAAACAGAAAGCTCAAAGGCAGGTATTCTTTTTTATTATTTAAACTAAAACATACATCTCCCAAAACATATGAAACATTTAAAGAGCTCGAAACCAATGATATATAAAATATTTTTATTAACTTTATACAATCTAATAACTATGTTATGGAAACTGGTATTAAAAATATCCCTTATATTGTTGAATGTGAGAGATGCTCGGAAAAGAAAAAAGTGGATAGACTTTTGAGAATGGATGCAGATATGTATACCAACATGGGCATTGACACAAGCGCATCAGAGCGCAAATTAATAAAAGGAAACTCTAGGAAAATCTATTACGCCATCAAGAAGATTAACCCTGAACTAGGCACTAAGCTGATTCAGGCAATGGATAAATGATAGCGTATGAAATCTCTGGATAATAAGAGAATACAGAACATCAATTTTATAATGGATGATGTTCACAACTCTTCTAACTCAATCTACGAATCTTTAGTGGACAAGGACTTTGACTCTCTAAAAACAGAGATTCAATCGATGATAAAACAACTAAAGCTAATTTTAGAATCAGTACAAGATGAGTTATAGAGACTTTAGACCAAGGTTAAGTGGTGATAAAAAAATTGCCTATGACAATCTAACCACAAACGAAAGACGTATACTTGTAATAGGAGACATACACGCTCCGTTTGAACTCGATGGGTACTTAGAGTTTTGCCAGGAGACTTATGCAAAATATCTTTGCAATCAAGTAATATACATAGGAGACATAATAGACAACCATTACACGAGCTATCACGAAACATCAAGCGATGCGATGGGAGGTTTGGATGAGCTTGAACACGCAATTAGAGCCGTTAAAAGATGGAGTGATGCGTTTCCTGTAGCAGACGTACTGATTGGGAATCATGACCGTCTAGTGATGCGTAAGGCACAGACATCAGATATTCCCAGTGCTTGGATTAAATCATACAACGAAGTACTAGGAACTAACTGGAACTGGACTGAACGTATCGTTTATGACAACGTACAATTCATTCACGGGGAAGGAGGCACCGCTCGCACAAAAGCAAAGAACGACATGATGAGCACGGTTCAAGGACATATCCATACGCAATGTTATACTGAGTGGATGGTTGGAAGAAACTTTAAGGTGTTCGGAATGCAGGTGGGGTGCGGTGTAGACGGTGGCTCATACGCAACAGCATACGCAAAGAACTTCAAGAAGCAAGCTATAGGATGTGGAGTAGTGCTAGGCGGACACACAGCTATAAATTGTTTAATGGAACTATAAAAAAAGCCAATGGAATTGGCTGTGAAGCTGTCATCTATTGGCTGCAATCGTATGCTCCAAATATAAGAAAATGTTTGAACAAGACCAAGACATAAGTAAAGAAAAAAAAGCTGTTGAGCTATACCTAAGAAGGATAGGTGGTAGATACAAGAAGCTTAGTCCAGATGATGTAGACTTCAGAATCATAGGAGAAAACAAATCTACTATTGGATATGCAGAGGTAAGTGTATTGGATACAGAGATGAAAGATTCGTTCCCGCTCACGGTTCAAGCGCGTAAGATTATAAAGCTACGAGACAAGCGTCTACACGCAGTAATGATATGGTCTTGCATAGATGGTATATATTACTTGCCGATAGAAGGTCTAGTGGGTAGAGCTACTTGGTCAGATGAAGGCGAGCTGATGCTATCCTTTGACAACAAAAAACTTTTCAAGTATGTCCGACCCTAGAGTAAACTTTATCATAGCTATAATAATAAACACAATACTGTGTTACTTATTATATAAGATTATTTTTTAGTCCCCGGAAGAGGCTTAGAGGTTGTAGACTTTCCTTGTTTTTTCTGAGCATTTATTCTTTCTCTTATGTACTTTTGTTTAGCAGGATTACCTTTAGCATTTTTAAAATCTTTTTCAGTATACTTACTTCCTTTTTTAGATTCTTTAGGCTTGTCCTTGAACATATCTTTTAGAAGTATCCTTCTTGCATCTTTGTATAAAGGCAATAGTCCTAAATTACCAGCAGCCTCAACCGCCATTCTCAAGGTTAGCTCATCCATATACTTCTGCTTAGTTTCTTCTTTTGCAGAACCTGTTAATCCCTGTACGACTTTGACACCCCTAGAAAGACTTCTAGCTAAAGGAGTGTATGGGCCTAAGAAAGCTTTAGTCCCAATAACCTCTAATTTACCTTTTCTTAATTCATTGAGTCCAATTTGACTAAATACAAGTGAGTTTTCAAACTCATCATATTCCTCTCCGCCTCTTAAGTCTTCACCATATTGTTCGTTAAGATATTCTATTAATAAAGATATGGGTATAGCAGGTACGTTTCCAAAAGCCCTTTTTAATATCAATGTAGAGCCAGTTCCTATCAACTGCCTTTTTAGTTGGTTTTCTAATTCATCCTCTTCTTCTTCTACATCCAATCCGAACACACCTCCGATTACTGTATCAAACATATTGCTTAAAAATTGATATAGTATCATATAAGATGTCATACGAGCTACTGACCCAGCGATAAGACCAGCAGCCTGCCGTTTACTTATTTCACCGTCTGTATACAAAGCCCTAACAGCTTTTCTGAAAGTAGAGTATTCAAATAAAGTAAACCTAGCCATATATCCATTAGCTTGTTTATATATTTTATTTATTGTGCCATCACCTTTTTTAGGTTGTAACTTTAAAATACCACTATAAGGATTAACCGTGGTAGCCATTCTAATATTTTCATCGTCAGCTTTTTCTCTAGCTTCTTTTATTTCATCAGGATATTTAGCAACATAATCCTCTATGTTTTTAAAATCCTTTGAAGTTAATTTTATTTCTTTTCCAGATTTTTTAGTAGCTTCCGCAAACGCTCTTACAAAAGTATCAAAATACAAAGGCCTTGATATCGCTTTATCAGGAGTGGATATTAAATTTTCTGATATCACCCTAGTTGCTTCAACAGGACCTTTTATAATCGGTAAATTATTATACAAATAATTTATTGTTTCAGACACTGGATTTACAGCTTTACCCCTTTTGTCTTTTCCTCTTTGATATAAATTAGTATCCGCCAACTTACCCGTTAAAGCTTCCTTATTATATAATTTTAATGTTTGACTACTTCCTATGGCATCCAAAACTTCAGCGCCCTCTGCGCCCATAGAATATTTTCCATAGTTTTTAATTCCGGCAGATAAACCTTGTGGATTTGACAGCAAAGCAAATGAAAGGTTACTTCCTAATTCAGCTCCTGCTCTTGGCAAAGAAGCAAGCGCAGCATAGTACCCTAACTTTTTAGCTTTGTCTAAAAACTTATCTGCAACTCCTATCTCTTGATAGGTATTATCAAATATGATTGAATTTATCTCTTCAAAAGCATCCTTAACAGCCTTAGCCGTTCCTCTTTGCAGCTTTGTTGAATTAGGGTCAGACTCTATTGTTTCTATAACATTTGATAAGGTTTTGTTTACAATTTTAATCGGCTGAGTCATGTGAAAGTCTAGCAAGGTTTCCTTTGCCGCTCTACCGGCTGAAGATATAGGGTCAAAACTAATAGGCTTCGCCCCTGGGGTACGCTCGAGTAAAGTCTTTGACTTTGTAGAAGGCTTGGTCATCCTTTCTCTTTTATCATCAAGCATGTTTTTAACATCCTCTTGGTTCTTCATAATAACATCATGATGAACATAGTTGGAAAACAAGTTAACTCTATTGCCCCTTAGCACTGCTGAAGTAAACAATGCTTTTTCTGCTAGAGACTGATTAGCTTGGTCAATTAAACTCAAGGCTTTCTTTTCTCTAGGGCTTAGGCTGTTTAGTATTTTATCATTATCAATCTTTCCTTCAACAGTAAATTCTTTTTTTATTTCTTCTAGTATTTTAATGTCATTCGTTTTAAGAAAATTCTGCTCTTCAGATTTTATAGCATCAACAGTTGCGTTAATAAAATCTAGCGCAGATGCAGTGCCTTTTTTACCGCCGTTGGATTCATACTCTCGTTGCAATTGATAAGCCATTATTTTATACTTGGCTTTGATAGACTGATTTAATAATCTTTTGGAAAACCTACCTCTCTTACCTTGAGTTAATAAAGCTTCAGCCTCAGAAAGGATGTTATCTATTTTGCCTAAGGCAACCTCATACTTAGAATATTCAGAAGCTAGATAATCAAAAGTTTCACGAGCAATGTCTTTTTTGTTAAAGTTGCCCAGAGCTTCATCTATGTTTGTTAACGGAACAGCTCCTATTTGTTTTCCTATGACATCTCTTACCCCAGACCTCCCGAAAAAAGTTTTTACTTTTGCAATAGCCTTTTCAAGCCCTTGCTCTAATACATTAAATTTAAGCTTCCCTATGACAGGAGATATTTTATTACTACTTTTATTTGCCTTTCCATATACCTCTAATTCAGAAGCTGCTTTAGGAACGTAGCCATTCTCTATATTATTTAAAACATTTTTTAGCTTTTCTACCTGGCTGTAGTTTTTCTTACCATCCTTTTCAGTGACTAGCCCTTCAATATCTTCTTTAGATAAAGAATTAAGATAGTCTGCAATAACTTTTTCAGGTTCAATTAAAGTCGGTACTTCAATTCTATTGTTTACAATATTATCTATTTCTTCTTTAAGGTTATAGTCATCTTCTTTTACCTTAGCGTCATCAGTAATCTGCGCTTCGTCTTCTATAGAGTTTAATATGTCGTCTGCTTGTTGCAGCGCTAAACCTTTTTCAGGTAATGTAAGCACAGATTTTCTTTCTCCAAAAGCCTCTACCAGCTCCAGATAAGAATCAATCTTGTCTAAAGGTATAGCCTGTATATTTATGTTAAATAAAGATTCAAGAGCAGGAAACAAGTCTTTAGCTGTTCCTATTTTTCCTATAATTATATTTTTCTTAGCTGTTTTTCTTAAAGCATCTGCTCTATTAATTTTTTCAGCCAACTCAGCATTCCTAACAATTTTTTCTGCATATTCAAGAAACTCTTCCACCTTAGTTTCGTTATCTACATTTAGAGTATTTATCTTTCTGGTTAGCACCCCGGCTTGAGTAGTTGTTATTTGCGCCTTGCTTTTAATTCCTTTTATAAGTTCATTAATCTGCGCTCGTTTCTTTTTAATATCTAACTTAGCCTCTCTTGCCGCTCGGGCCTCTAATCTGATTTGGTCTTTTAATGCTTTAGCCTCGTCAACCGTAATCTTTTTAGGCTTGCCTCCAACCACTTGTTCTGTGCTTACCTTCTTTCCCTTTATAACTCTCTCGCCTTCCGATTCAACAATAACCTGCTCTCTTTCAATCAAACTAAGCTTCTTCTCTTCAGTTAGGGGAGGTCTGTTTGGGTCAATGTCAAGTACAGTATTAATATTTGTATCAGTTGCCTTGAGTCCGGTTAGCTTTTCAAATTTATTTTCTAAATCAATTAAAGCATCGGTTTTCCCAACTTTAGCTACAGCCCTAGAAAATTCCTCTGGTCTGTTAATATTTCTTGTGGGATAATCTATAATTATTTCCTTCAACGCTTCTACTGAAATACCTAACTCCTGAGCTTTAGTGTCAATTTTAGATATACCTAAAGTAGGTCTTCCAAACTTATCTAGCGCAGGTCTAGTCCAATATCTTCTGATATTTCTTCCTGACTTACTATTTTCATTAATTAATCTTTCATCCCAAACTTCAGCTATATCTTCTATGGTAAAGTATCCATCTATATCATATAGCACATCAGCCTCATCAAATTCTAACCTTTGATTTACTATAGAATTTTTTTCACTTTCAATAGCCTCAGCAATCTCTCTTACATTTTGACTATTTTCAGCAACAAATTGATTCGCTCTTTCTTCAGTAACACCCTCTTGATATTCAGTAAACTTTCCATCATTAACATCAATTAAAGATTCTAAGTATAACTTTTCAGCAGCTTTACGAGTCTTATCAGACACAGGTTCCCTTGTTTTTTTATTTACTACTGACTCGATTTTACCGTCTTCAGTAAAATTTATCTGAGTATTACTAGGCCTGTTCTTTTTGGTAGGAACTATAAAGGGTTTCTCAATAGAGGGCTTGGTAATAAAACCAGTTGGCCTAGCTTCTTCTACCTCAGTTACATCAACTCCTTCCTTAACTTTATCTTGTAGCACTACCTCGGCTTCGAATTGTCCATCACCTTCACGAACCATTATAGTAGCGGCGGTAACACCGTCTTTTTTTCGTATTTCACGAACACCCACAATATCCATCCCCTCTATATTGTTCGCCTCTAAATCTAATTCATAATTATCAAGGACAGAAATAGGAGCTAAACTGTTGCTTCTTTTTCTACCTTTAATTATTTTTTCAAAATTAGTTGTAGTTACACCGTCTTTTTCTTTAACAACCTCGGTTACATCATCTTCCTGCGTAATCTCCTGGTCCGTAGGAGCGACTGTTTCTTCTTGGGGTGTAATCTTTTCGGCAGGTTTGGAGTCTTTGACTCCCACTCCTTCGCCATCTCTGGCTTGTTCGCGTAAAACCACGCCCTCTGCGCTTGACTCTTGAATGGCATCTTTTTCTTCTTTAGTTAATTCATCTAATTTTTCTAGTATATCTTTGTCAGAAGGTTCAGTAACCCCTTCTTCTTGCAATGCCTTGATTGCATCTTCTTTTGTAGCTTCTTTAATGGAAAGCTCAACTCCACCTTCAAGACTAATTTCTTCAAGTCTATCATTTATTTCATCAATACGGTTTCTTTCTTTCTTCGATAGCGCCTGGTCTTTACCTGCAATTAAGTTTTCTAGCTTTCTTTTTTCATCTACCAAAAGCATAGCCTCAACTTTTTTGTCTTGAGATATGTCTAGGCCTGAAGTTTCATATACTAATGATGCGGCATTATCATACGCTTCTAATATTGCTTTAGCTTCCCCCTCACTAAGAGCGTTATCTTTTACTTGTTTAGCCAGTGTACCTTCTAAAAAGAGCCTACTGTCTGGCGAAGATATTATTTCAAGCTGGTCTAGCTCCACAGTGGGCTTTCCTTTTTCTATTTTAAAAGCCTCTGTTATATCTTTGTACTTAGATTTATCTATAAGTTTGTTAAGTTTATTCTTACGCCTCTTTTGAGATATCGCTCTTATTCCAGGAGACAATGTGTTTAAAGGAGCGCCAACAACACCTCCTATTAAAAATGTATCTAAAGTTTCACCAACAATATTTACAAAGGCTTCTTCATCTCCAGTAACAAAAGCATCAAGCATTTTTTGTGACAGTAAAGTTGCCGTCTCTGAACCCCCTTCAATTCCAAAACCTTTTAATAAAGAATTACTAATTTTTTTTGCAGTTACTAAAGCCTGCTCTTTTGTTTTTCCTGCGAGCTGTTTAAGTATACTTTTAGGTATTAATTTTCTAGTATAGTTTTCAAAAATACCTTCAGCAGTTCCTGAGCCTACTGCGTTTATAAAAGTTTTATAATCTAAATCTTCTCCTTTTTCTTGTAAAGCCCTGCTTTTTTCTGCCGCACTACCCGCTCCGATAACTCCAATACCACCTGGAATAAAAGCTAAAGCCAAAGAAGGTGCAGTTCCTACAGCTTCGTCTAGTAAACGGCTAAGACCTCTTCCTACGTTTTCTGAAAATATATCTTCAGTTATTCCTGTATCGTATTGAGTGATGGTTTCTTGAATTTCTTCAGCACTTTGTTTTAATTTTTTCGCCGCTTCATTTGCAGCCCCTGCGCCCATCATTCCTACGCCTCCTGTAGAATAGGCTATGGATGAAATAAAAGCATCTCTCTCTTCTGGAGTTGATTCGTCAAGATAAGATTGTAGTTCTGGATTAAAAGCGGTGGCTGCGTTGATTGCGTTTTCAGCAACCAACATAGGAATCCTCGAGATGCCACTTGCCATTTCTAGCGCATTAGCTTTAAATTTTTTGAAAGCGTCACCATCTTCCTCTACAACTTCAGGCTGCTCGGCAGTAATAATTTCTTCTTGAACCTCAACAGGTTCTGGTTGCTCCAAAGAACCAACCGGCGACGGTAATTCCGTATCTTCTTTTTTTTTTAAATCCCACGCTGACTTAAATAAATCAAAGCCAGTCTCTTGACTTAAAACATTAGCCTGTATTCCTTGATTATAAAGAGTAGACTGCTGCTCTTCATTGGCGCTAGTAAATTGTTCTAATGTAGTGGAAGGGCTTATAACACCTTCTGCTATATAAGATTCATAAAGAGATTTTATTTTATCCATCGTATATTTTTACTTGGGATTACCAAAAACATCTAGGTTTCCTTGAGCCGTTGTTCCTGTTGTTGTTCCTGTTGTCGTTCCTGCTTCAACAGGCACGGCATCAGGGTTATCCTCAGTGGTTTTTCTTGCGTCTGATTTATTATATATATCATACATACCCGCTATGATTCCGTCAATAACACTTCTTAATGTAGATTTGTCTTTAGGAGAATCATAGTCAATCTTTATATTATTACCATCACCCATTGTTACTCCTGATAAATCTTGAACAAAAGGAATAAACTCTGGAGGTAGTTTAAAATTTAAAACATCATCCATTCCAGTTCCTACTCCCGTTACTTGTATTTGGCTAATATAAGATTCAGTTCCAGGAAGAGGATAAATATCTTTTATAACATCTAAAACTTGCCCGGAATTATCTTCATCTGGGTTTGGAAGTTTATCAATTTGTTCTGAAATAGAAACGCCTTTATCTCCTTTATCTACTTCCGATTTAGTTTGATATGTGCTAGAGTTTTCAGATGATATCGCCGTTCTTTCTCCAAACAAACCTTTCTCTGTTCTTTCCCCTATCTCATTAGACTTTAAATATCCTTGCTTTGCAGTCTCAGCTTTTGTGGCATCATACTTAGGGCTAACTGCAGCCATTAAAGAAACAGCAGTCTCTTCCCTAGCCTCTACACCGTCTCTCATTATTTTTTCAATAGTCTTGTCTGAAGTGCCATCATTATATTGAATAACATACGAAGTATCTGTCTCGTAAACATTACCTATGGAGTTGTTATTGGCTTTAATTTTTTGTAAAGATTCACCAGCAACTGCACCACCAGAAGTTAAATCTAAAGCCAAACCATAGCCTATCTCTCCTTCTTGTTTAGAAATTCTTTCACCAGGACTTGGTCTTGACGGAGTAGGCGTAGGCATAGCCGTTTGAACCTTATCAATCCGTGACTCAAACTCTCGCTCTAGTCTTTCTCTTACCGCCGTCTCTTGAGCATCACTTAACTTAGGAACTAAATTACCAGAGCTTTTTTGTCTTGGGTCTGGAACTAAAAGTATCTTAGAATCATCCATACTAGCTTCGGTGCTGTCTTGAGTAAATCCATATCCGCCAATCCAATCTGTAAGCATACTACCTACGTTCGTAGAATTAGTCATCATTGAATTTATCCAATCAGCTTTAGCAGTATCGTACGATTCGCCCATTTGTCTAGCGTCTTCCTCTGTTTTTACTCCACCCACATTTTTAGCTAATACTATTTTGGCTAAATTATCTACCCCTTGCTGTACGTTTGCGTTCCAATCATACTTATCTATTTTTATGTTAAGCCTATTTTTTAAAGCTTGCATGGTAGAAAAGTCATTAGGGTTTTTACTTAGCTCATTAATACCCCCTTTACCTGGCACTGTTTTACCTATGCTGAATTGTCCGTTGGTAGGATTAACATACAGCTGGTGGTTTTGAAAGTTAGAAAAACCTTCAAGCTGCTCCATTTGATATTGCTCTTGAGCAGCACTAAGACCTTTCTGTAAACGGTCCATTTTTTCTTTATACTTTGCATCATAGCCTTTAACTAATGCTAACATTTCGTTAGTACCGTCAACTGCATTTTGTCTTTGAATATTGTAGTCTTTTAGTCTTAGCTCACCGCTTCTCAATAGCTTGTCTTGCATAAGACGAACTTCCTGAATACTGTTAGCTCCATCTAAAAAAAACTGGTTTAAACCAGTATGCCCACTTCCCTCTGCTTCAGTAAGAACTTTAGAGAACTCCCTTGAGGCATCGTCTATTTCTTTTTTCTTAGTTTCTCTTGCATCTCTTTCCTCAAGAAGCATATCACTAATGCCACTTCCAATAGAAGACCAATCTATTTCATTGGCAACTTCTCTTTTAACGTAACCTGCATATGTCTTTGCCATAATACTTTATTATTGAGTGAGAGGATTTGTGTAGTTAGCAGGATTATAAATATCAGTAGGACTTGCTATGTTAGTATTCATAGGTACAGCAGGATTTGTAAATTGCTGAAAGTTTTGAACATCCGTCATTCCAAGAGCAGGCATATTTATTGAAGACAATGCGTCCATTCCAAAACTAGAAAAATCTGCTATCTCTGTAGAGGGGACAGCAGTATTGTCTTTTCTTTGAAACAAAGGAAGCAATTCGTTCTTATAATCTAAAGCTGTTTTTCCCATATTTTTTAATCCTTGAAATCCTTGCTGTACAGCTTGCATTTGAGCCATTTGTGCGTCTCTTGCCGCTTGCTGTGCTCCAGCCACACCCATCATTTCTAAGTTAGCTAAACCAGTTTGAAGCCTAGCATCTTCTTTTGCTCCCATCGTCTCTAATTCTAAAAGCCTATCCGCTTGAGCTGTTGCAATATTTCTTTGTCCCGCTTGTTGTGCCATTTGAACTCTACCAGCGGTAGCCGCAGCTCCTCTCCCCTCGGCTTCAGCACCTGCCCGTAAGGCTTGTTCTCCTGAGCTCAGTAGCGCTTCTCGTTCTCGCTCATACGCTTCTTTAGGAAGAGAAAGTCCTTTTAAGTAATTCGTTTCCATTATTTTTTTTGCTGCTTCCATTGACTTTGCCGCTTCGTCTTCAGCTTTTCTTCTAAGTTTTCCTTGTTTACTGGCTTGAGCAAAAGACATTCCTGTCCCTGCTGCTGCTATTATTGTACCTGCTATAGCAAATCCTAATCCTACTCCTGCCATGATTTTTTTATTTTATTAATAGTTTTTTTTGGCAAATCTTTATAGTCATTAGTATAAACATCAGCCTCTGCTTGTTCAAAATTTTTTGCTTTAGTTTTATATACACAACACCAATCTGTATCTTCATGTATGTAAAAAACTCTCTGAGCTCCTGCCTTTGTAAATATGGTTTTAGGAGCTTCTATAGTATTAACCTCTCCATCATCCCCCAAGTAAGAAACCTTACCTCGAAGTAAAAAAGACGGATGGTTTTGTTTATGAATCATAGTTACTACAAAAGAACCTTTAGGCATAAAAACTTCACGAGTGTATAAGCCTCCTTCAATGTGTTGTTTCAAAGGGAAAAGCTCTTGCATCTCTTTGGACTGAACATCTCCAGATTTGTGTGTTACAACACCTTGCAACTGCTCTAATTGTTTAGAAAACTCTGCAATCTTTTCCCACATCATACCTCTATAGGTGGTGATGTTGCTTATAATCTCAACCGGTAAAGCTTCTACACTCATTTAACTACAAAGATACTAATTTTAGGGATAGCTTTTCATTACTTCTGACTCTACTGCGAATAACTCAGTAGGCGTGCTGTCTGTGTTTGTTATTGTGAACTCACAGTAATGACCTAGCACTCCATTAGATTCTGCTTCTTGGTTTTTAATATACATTATAAACCCGTCTTGTATAGGCAATGCAACAGCTCCGCTGATACTATTGTCTATAACTATATTGTTGGTGGCATTCTGCAAATCTATGTTAATTGCCTCAACCTTTCCAACCATTTGTATAGCGCTGTACGGAGGTGGAGCATAATACATAATATCGCCAACACTCAAGTCACTTCCTATTTCTATAAGAGGATTAGTAGAAAAGTTTATAATAGTGCTTGTTCCCACGACACTCACCGAAGAACTTCTTCCGATACCATTAGCTGAACGCATAACATATTCATCTGAACTAGCCGGGAGCGTGCCATTGTTTCTTATAAAAGCAAACCAAGCCCCTTCTTTCTTTTCAAAAAACGTACTGTCTATTGTAGCTCCTGTTTGTATATCACTGTCTAATGTTATGCCCCAAGTAGCATCAGATTCTAAGTTTATAGTTTTAAACAGCTTATTCTCTAAAGGCATTTCATTAAATACGCTCGTAAGAGTAGAGTTATATTGTACGTTATAGTAGTTATTGCGTAAAGGATTAGTATTATGTCTGTATAAATTACCAGCCTTTAACGAATAAAAATAGTTGTTCATACCTATCATCCAGTCGGAAAAGTAGGAATAGAATGAGGGCCACCCCTTAACACTATCGCTATAGCTTAAAGTATATTGTTTATCTGGGTCTCCCTGCGGAGGTATTACTGGAGGCTGTAAGTTTGGACAAGTTACATTATCAAACTGTAGGTTGTTTTGACCACCCATATATCCGTGGTAGTAACACTCGTAGCTAGTAGTACCATAATCTCCAGTTGCGGTTATAGTTACATCTCCATAAAAATACTCATATGTATTTCCATCGAGCCCTGTTTTCAATCCTGCGCTCGTAGTTCCTGTATAACTTATCTGACCTGTTTTGCCAAAATTATGTATAGCAATAGGATGTGTTGAAGGAACTCCTGTCAACACAAAAACTCCTGTCCCTGTTCCATACAATCCATAGTTGCCTCCAAACACATAAGAGTTTACACTTCCTATCGTTTGAAATGTTACTGCATTTGTACCGCTTAAACAATAATCAGGAGAGGTTGGTATAGGAGTAGGCGTTGGTGTAGGACTGGGAGTCGGTGTTGGAGTCGGTGTTGGAGTCGGTGTAGGCGTAGGCGCTGGTCCTGAACATATATTATAACCCGAGCAATCGTATTTATGAGTAACTACACCATTGTTTGCTAACAATAAAGACCCTGTTCCAGTTGCTGGCGTTGAGCCAGGTGTAGCTATATAAAACTGATTGCTTCCTATAAATGGATTGGTAAGATTTGCATCCAACCAAAAATGCTGTGTTCCACAAGATATACTTGCATAATCTGGTACGTCGGAGTATACTGTTACGGGAGCATTAACACAAACTGTTGGCTTCACAAACGAACCATTTCCCTGAACCGCATTAAACTGCCAAGCATATGAAGTTACCGGCCCTGGAGTCGGTGTGGGGGCTGTACATTGAGAACAGCCATTTAAACCATAATCAGCAGCTGGATAGACAAACTGTCCACTATTTGCTGTTCCATATACTCTCCAGCAATTACCAACACCCTGTCCAGGAGCAAGACCATATATTAAAAAAACATGGTTGGCTGTTTGTTGTGTTTGAAAAGACGCATCTACAAAGACGCTTGCATCATCACAACTTTGTAACCTATAATAAAAAGACATATGGTTTTATTTAACTACAAATTTACGAATTTAATTGCTTTGTCTTTTTACACTCATCGCAATCCTTCTGAATCAAATCAACCCATCCTTTTACAGTTCTATTGGTCTCTTTTGTTTTTAATGTATTAATAAAATCCAAATTGTATTTTATTTGCTTTGGATTAAACAACTCTCTATAAGAGTCATTTACAATATACTTATGCCATACTACGTTTTGAGGTATAGCGTATATATCTAAGCCATATAAGTATATAAGAAGCGAGTATATCTCTTGTTCTTTGTTATGTAAAAAAGAATAATCATCCAGAGTAATTGCTTTTGCTAGTGTTGAATCTCCAAAAATATTAGCTCCAGATATAGACATCACCTTCTCATATCTTTCTGTGGTAGTTTTTTGACAGTATGTAAAATCATTTGATATAGGAAGTTTATCCGGAGTGTATATGGTAGTTATATTTCTTTTACTATACTGCTCATAGGTTTGGTTAAAGTCAAAGGGTTGCGGAAAAGCACTTAGCACTGCATTTACAGGAGCGTGTTTATGAGCGTCTATGTAAACACTATCCCATTTTTTTAAAAACCTAGAGTGAGAATCTACACACATAAAATAATCTTCATCATCATACAGTTCTTTTAGTATAATGTTTCTAGCCCATCCGCATCCCATCGCTTCTTCTGACGGTATCGTTTTAATTTTAATATTAGTCTTAAATAAAAAGCCCGAAAAGAAACTACATATTCTTGATATCTCCTTTGGAGTGTCTTGTAAAAATAAACCCACCCAAACCCTACTGGGGAACTGAGCTTTGTCATATAAATCTACAATTGTATTTATTACATCTACATCTTTATACGATGCAATGCTTACAAGTATATTATTATTCATCTTTAAATATTGCAGAAGAACAAGAGGTGCAGATGCTTTTAAAAGCAGTTTGTAAAACTCTTTTACGCTTATCACTCATCCATATTTCTTTTAATGATGATGTGTTCAAATTTCCAAAAGTATAATCCATATGATAGTCATTGCAACACAAAAACACTTCTCCCTTTGGACTAACATGAAGCCACTCTGTATCTCTTTTAGTAGAGCATCCTATTACATTTCCGCTAGGTAATTTACTTTCCATTACATCATCCATCAACCCCGCTCTATCTATAAGATTCCACTGCTCGTTTATTTTTATCTTTGGAAAAAGCAACCTAGCTATATTAACCTGGTGTTTAAATTCATCTGGCTCTAACTCTGGGAAGTTTTTTTTCTTAATTATATTTGACCTTTCATTAATTCCGTTTATCTGAAGTACCAATATGTCTGGATTTAGTAAATTTTGTTCAGCGTATTTAATATTAGATATTAAAGTATCAAACAGAACCTCTTTCATTCCTGTTCTTTTTGAAAACAATCTTTTCTCATAAACAGGAGCGTTGATAGCAATCTGCGATACTACGCCAGGGTATTTATTTATAAGGTCTATTTTGTTTGGCGTAAGAGGCACACCATTGGTTAGAACACAAAGAGTAAGATTATATTTTTGTAAAGCTTGTAACATCTGCTCAAAATATCTATAAAGCAATACCTCATTATAGTGAGAGGCATATACAAAATATAAACCTGGGTTTACTAAGTCTCCCTTTAGCTCGCTTATCTGTCTTATTATATCTTCATAAAGCTCAGGAGACATTTGACTTATATGTTCTTTAGGATTGCCAATTAAAGATACAGGACAAAACCAACACCCCGCATTACACAGTCCATTAGGGTCTATCTGTATAAAATTTATCATTCTATAATTTTATAGTGAGCAAAAAAGTTTCTATAGTATGTACCTTGAAAATGTTCTAGCCTTCCGTGCGGACAAATAGCAGATTCATATAATAGCATATCGCCAGGCTCTAAGTATACCTTATACCATTCTCCATCGTGAGCTTTTATATCTAAAGGCCAGTCATCCCCGTTTTCTTTATTTTGGCATCCACATTTTAAATCCTTATCCACAAGTATTACCGAAGCAATATGATGTGTTTCTATCCTATCTGTATGCTCAATCAAACTTGCGCCTCTAAGATATGACCTTATTCCGTACATTGCTGAAGGCTCAATATCTACACCCGCAAACTCCCTGTGTATAGGCAGCAGCTGGTTGTGTATTAAATTCCTTATATGTGGTATATGGTCGTAGGATATAAGCTCACTATCTCCTTTTATAAAATGGTCCTTGCCTTCAAAAACTTCATTTACTCTTTTATCCTTCAAAAGTTCATAGGAATCTTGTATAATATTCCATATATACTCTGGAACTTTTACAACATCAAAACCTTTCTCTGTTAATTTAGGTATATCTTTCATTGAATTTAATTTGCATAAAGATACAAATTAGTAACAATTAGTTGACGATGTAAAGCTTGAACCATTCCAAAGTCTAGATAAACCACCTACTGTAAAGTTTCCCGATGCGTGTAAAGTAGTAAATGTAGCATCAGCATAAGCAACTGTGGCTGAAGCAAAAGATGGATTATCGAGATAAATATTTCCATAACTTCCAGAACATACCGAAGATGAATTATACTGACCAAATACAACATACCCAGGCGCTGGTGTAGGGGTTGGTGTAGGTGATGGCGTAGGACTAGGAGTCGGTGATGGCGAAGGCGTTGCTTGGCAAGCTGCACAGTCATTATAATAATTTTGTGGCGATATAGCTTGAGTTGTTCCCGTAGGCGCTCCCATAACTTCCCAGCATACAGACTGCCAGAGGATAGATTCTCCAGGAGTAACTGCTTGCGGAAGTGATACATTTTCCTGAACACCACTACTACAGTTTTGTATTTGATACTGATTTGGGACTGGACTAGGAGTCGGACTAGGAGTCGGACTAGGAGTCGGACCAGGTGTAGGACTAGGAGTCGGACTAGGAGTCGGACCAGGCGTCGGCGCAGGTGTAGGCGTTGGTGTCGGTGCAGGTGTAGGTGTAGGACTAGGAGTGGGTGTAGGTGTAGGAGTGGGTACTGCACAAGATTGACCTGCAAACAATACTCCGCTCACCTGTTCTCTAACTATAGAGTTATCAGAATAAAAACCATTAGCCGCTACTGTTGTTAAATTAGCATCGTCATAAATAGTTGTTGCATTTGCAAAACTTGCTGTATCAAAATAATATGTTCCTAGTGTTGCCATTTTTTATTTAACAATTTATAATTTGACTGGGCGTTCCTGTTGAGGAATTAAATCTTAATGCCACTCCACTTCCAGTTCCACAAGATGCGCCTTGGTAATACCATTTTTGGCTTATGCCGCTTTGTAGGTAATCTATAACTTTTGTTTTCTTAGCTTTATCCATCCAAACTACATCTGATGTGGTTACACAAGTTGTGCTTCCTTCATGATAGTAGTTTTGTGTAGTTGCAGTAGGTCCATCACTACAAGCATTTGCGCTACTAGAGAACCATAAGTTAGTTTCATTCATCGTAAACTCTTGAACGCATAGTTCGTAATAAGAACTACCTCTATCATTTACAAGTCCGTTCGCTCCAATGTACATATTAATCCCTGGCGTTACACTATTTGTTTGTGCAGCACCGTACCATAATGGGGCTCCTGTTCCTGAATCGCTTCCGTTAAATAAAGTTGTTAGTCCTACATCTGTATAAGCTAATACTGTATGACTATTACTATAAGCAAAATCTAGTTGTTCGGTGTTTTGAATAAATATAGCGCCTCCTCCAGGATTATATGCTAAATAAACAGGAATAGCGCTAGTTACAGTATACCCGCACGAAGTAGATTCTGATGTTGCGCCTTGTTGCTCTCCATTGTTTAAATACCATGCCTGTGGTGAACAAGCTCCGACTCCAGTAACTCTACCATTTGCAGCAACTCCAATATAATTTCCATAATTTGATGTGCCACAAGTAGAGTAGTAGGTGGAATAAATACCACCAGGAATAGCTGTGATTAAATCGACATCGGTAAATATATTGTCATTAGCTAACGGACAAGCAGTTGAACCGGTGTGGTAATATTCTGTAGTTGTTTGTCCAGGGCCCCAAGCGCACACGCTTGAAATTGGAGAGTACCAAGTAGAAGTTAATTGCAGAGGAGTCATACAAGAATTAAATAAATCACTTCCACTGGTAGCTACAAGCGCACCAGTTTGCGAAACATTAATAGTCATACCGGTATCTATTGTCCCTGCACCTCCTCCGGCGGCTCTTATTCCAACCCATGGGAGTGAACTAGATGTTGGTATAAATGCTGTTGTAGCCGCGGCATCTGTCCAAGCATATACTGTTCTTCCAGCTGTAGCTGAATCTCTAAGGTCTTGAGCAGTTGCTATAGCTCCAGCACTATCCCCTAAATATACGCTTCCTGTTGATGGTATTCTAATGTTTTGAGCACAAGCATCAGCACTTGAAAGTTGACCCTCACCAAAAGTTGCCATGTTAGTCAGCCACTCTCCAGTAGGTGTTGGAGCTGGAGTAGGGGTCGGAGTAGGAGTCGGAGTAGGGGTCGGAGTAGGAGTAGGGGTAGGAGTAGGAGTAGGGGTAGGAGTAGGAGTAGCGCTGCAGGTGGCATAACTACTTACAACTCCTACATTACTTAATAAAAATGTGTTACCAGAATTGGCTAACTGTACAGTTCTAAAATACGTGTCTATTCCTGGGTATGGCACAGTTGCAAGTGGATTTGCATACACTACTAAACTATTGTTTACAACGTCAGCCCAGCTGCTTACACTTTGAGTAAAGAATACAGTTTGAGGGTTTGCGTATGAGCTACAAGCCAGAGGAGCTGTTGTCCATCCCTCCGGAGGGTTTTGACCTGCATTTGAATTTCTCCACATTATCAAGCTATTTGTAATTGGAGTCGGTGTTGGAGTCGGTGTTGGAGTCGGTGTTGGAGTCGGTGTTGGAGTAGAACTACAAACTCCACTCGTATCTATATTAGAAGCTGTACCTAAATTAGTCATTCTAAATATACCCTGAGATATTCCATATCCTTGGTTTGGTTGTCTTACGCCATAGTAATTGTTTCCTCCCTGGAATATTGTTGTTAATGCAGCATCTGTATAGAAGAATGTGCTATTAGCAAATGTTGTGTTAAACGAGCTAGACGAGCTATATAACGGTACTGTTGCAAAAGGACAAGTAGATGGACTCGTTGCGCTTCCTGAGCCAGCCTCTATAAGCCATCTATATGATGTTACAGGCGTCGGCGTAGGCGTTGGAGTTGGAGTCGGAGTAAATGTACATCCAGTGCACGCATCTGATTTACTTGTTATAGAGTGACACAGCTCAGCGCTAGTTGATTCTCTATAGTCCCAAACCAAATACAAGAAACTACCACCAGATGGCATGATAAAGTCAGCTACAAATTGAGTTGGATTTGTTTGAGCAACTATAGGAGTAGCATCAGTAGAAGCAGCCAATAATGCGTTTATATCTGCTCCCGTATTACCATAGAAAGTATTGGTTCTTAAATACTTTAGTTTGTTTTTATTGATATTAAATACAAAATTATCAATATTGCTTTTTCTACTAATAATAGAAACATTAGCAGCGTCTCCAGGAATAAATCCTCCTCCTTGAAATCCAGAAATTTGATTATATAACGATACAATCGGAGCGTTTGTTCCAGATGAAAACTCAATATTTGGATATGTTTTTGTTGGAGATGTAAATGTTCCATCAGTCCATCTAAACTCATTAGTTATAAACTGACCAGCATCTGCATTGCTTGTAACAGCAACACTAACTATTGTTATTGTTTGTGCATCAGGACAAGAAGTAGTAATATCAATTATACTTGCAACAGAACTGTTTTGAGTTACTGTTATTTCTACCGTATCAGTGTTTACATCGTTTTTATTAAAGGATAAAGTTCCGCTATCATACACTGTTCCTGTAGTATGCGAGACCCCATTATATGTTGCCGTTATAGTATATCCAGTAGTTGAAGTGTCACTTTCTGAAACTATTTCATCAGAAAGATTTTCAGTTACTATATTATCATTAAGCTCACTAACTACTTCAGTAAACCCTCCAGTAGGAATCGTAAAATCTATATCTACTATTCCCAATAAATCACCAACATTTACACAATAAGTAAAAGTGGTCGCTGGATTTATTGTAATATTTTTTGTAGAGTTACAGTCTACACATTCTACAACTGGTTGTGGCAATTGAACATTAGAATGCAATACATACTCGTTCATGTAAGGGTCAAACCCTCCCATTTTTTGAGTATTAAAAGTGTCGATAAAAAGGTCTCTAAACCACGAGCGCATACCCGCTTCTGATATAACTTGAAGCTGCTCATTATTATATGCCCCACCTATTAGGTTTATTACAGCTCCACGCTTGGCATCTGTAAAATATTTATTAGGACCGTATGACGCATAACTCTCTGGATTTTCGCTAATACCATAATCCTCTAGTCTTGCTATTTGCTGTCCTAAAACTTCAGGTACAGATGTAACAGCACCGCCTCCAGTAGAATCGCTAAGTAAATTTTTACCAGCCAAAACATAAGATATTTTATCTTCTTGCAAAGTGAGTATATCTGTTTTTCTTCCGTCTAGTAATTGAATAGGGCCA
>Ga0233414_10000184_pt1 | contig 27103 bp, 26 predicted proteins | sample Na_anoxic_10_MG_FD_189020 | JGI IMG/M metagenome (GOLD analysis project Ga0233414, IMG submission 189020) | Seawater microbial communities from Saanich Inlet, British Columbia, Canada - Na_anoxic_10_MG | ecosystem: Environmental > Aquatic > Marine > Inlet | place: Canada: British Columbia... | reverse complement strand
GCTTCCGGTACGCCCGTTGCAACGCCTGGTCGTAGCGTTTCCAGCGGCGGGATGCTTCCCAGTGACGGTGGATGCTGCCGTCCTCTCTGGTGTATTGGACCAGGCGCGACCGACGCCGGCAGCGGTCACGCCTGGATTTCAGTTCGTCGATGCGCCGATCCAGGCGTTTCAAGGTCGCCAGGTTCTCGATCTCGATGGCCTGTCCGTCTGTGCCGACGCCGTAGGCGAGGTTCTTGTGGTTCGGGTCCAGGGCGATGATCCGCGCCGGCTCGCCCGTGCTCGTCTCCGACAGCGCCCGCTCGACGGTGAACACGGCGTAGAACTCGCCCAGTTCCTTCACGATGCGCAAGGCTTTGACGCTGCTGCGGGGCGCGAAAAGGGGGCTGCGTAGTCTCACCTTCACCCGCAACCGCCGCCCTTCCTGATTTGCGCCCAGGGACAAGGTGATCACACGCCCCTTGAGCTTGTAGCCCTTCCAAGGCTCCTCGTACTCCAGGCTGAACCACTTGCGCTTCCAACTGCGAAACTTGGGCCAGTTGACCTCATCGCCTTTGCGCTGCCCCCGGCGAGACTTTTGGCGCTCGCGGATGGACGCCGACAGGCGCAGCGCCGTGTTCTTGAGCGGGCTGCTATGCACGGTTTTCAGGAAAGGATGTTCTTGCTTGAGGCCGGGGACCAGATCGCGTAAGCCCCGCTTGCTGTACACGGTCTTGGCCGCCTCTTCGTCCTGTCCATCCCTGGCGATGAACCGAGCCTTGAGGGCGTTTGCCGTTTCCAGGAGATGGTTGTACAGCCAATTGCATATTCTGGATTGAGAATCCAGTAATTGGCCGACTTGCGGCTCGACATCCAGCTTGATTTTGAGTCCCACCGCTTGGGCGTTCATAGTTCGTCCGCCGCCTCTCGCAACTGTTCCACTAGCTTGCGGTTCTTGTGACTGCGGCTGCCGTACAGCCGCGCCGAAAAGACCGTGATCAAATGCATGGCAACCTCACGCAGGCCGCCGCCAGCAGATCGTCTACGAGCGTCAGCTCTACCTCATCCACCCGCCGCCCGGTGGCCTCTTCGATCAACCGCTCCGGGCCCAAGGCCAGGAGCCGCCGCCCCTCGGCGGCCCGGTGGCCGCCCGGCCCGTAGATCCGCGCCCACACATCAATCAGCGCGAGGTCTTGACGCCAGCGGTGACCGATGTAGACCTCGACCTTGGTCGCCAGGCAGGCCAAGGCCGGATACAGGCTGAAGGAGACCTCCAGCTCACGCGGGCGCAAGTAGACGCAAAAGGCGCACGAGGCCCGCGAGAACGCCGGCAGCGGCGCGCCGCCGTCGGGGCCTGCCTGGGAACGCACCAGGCCGGCGTCGTAGACCCACAGCGGACGTTGGCCGTGGCGGGCGATGCCGTCAAAGACCTGCTCGGTACTCCAATCCAGCATCGGACGCCAGTGCATCACGAGGCGGTTCAAGGTCGGAGCGCAGGCCCGGCGGAACGCCCAGGCGTCCATCTTGGCCCGATTGGGGCTTTCTTCGCGCCGTTCGCCCGTCAGGATCAGGATGCGGGCGTCGTTCCCCAACCGGCGCAAAAGCTTGTCAGTCGGGTCCCGCTTTAGGGTGTTGGTGCAGGGCCGGGTGGTGGGACTCATTCCCGGCCAGCGGCCGCGCCGGAGCACCAGGTCCAACAACGTCTGCCCAAGGTACGGCGCGGTGGTCAAGATTCGCTCGGAAGGGATGCCGACGTGGGCCGCCGCCTCTTGCGCCTTGTCGAGCGCCCCATCGTGTTCCTGGCCGGTGTCGTTGTGGACGACGTGGGTTCGGTCAGGGTCAAAGCCGGGTTGCTCGGAGAGCCATAAATTCATCACGTGGCTGTCTTTGCCGCCCGACGAGGCGAGGACGACCTCGTCCCACCAGGTCAACGGCGGGCCGGCAGGGGCGGCATCCCAGGGCCAGGGCTCGGCGAACCAAGCCGGGGCCGAGGGCGCACTTTCTTTCCTTGCCGTCGTCGGTCGTCTAGTGACCATCGCCGCCCCCGTTCTCCCCCTCGCGCCACCGTTCCACCAGCCAATCGCGCCGCTTCTGGGCCGACTTTCCCATCAGAGTGGCGATGAGCTGGTTGGCGTGATGCACGTCCTCAACCATCACCCGGCGCAGGCTGGCGTTAAAAGGACCGTCGTCGCCCACGCGAAAGACCGTCTTGCGCAACTGGCCGGGGTTCATCTCGCCCAAGCCCTTATAGCGTTGGATCGTCACGCGACGCCTCGCGCCTATTGAAGGGCCTTGTCCCGAGCCCGAAGGGCCTCGTGCTGAGCCTGTCGAAGGGCTTTGTCCCGAGCCCGTCGAAGGAGTTTGCCCTGGGCTTGTCGAAACGCCTTGCCCTGAGTTTGTCGAAGGGCCTCGTCCTGAGCCCGCCGAAGGAGCGCGACCCCACTCGGCCAAAATTGCATCGCGCTCCCGATCCGAATAAGCATAATGGGCCCGCTTGCCCTTGCGCAGCAGATACAGCGGGGCCACGGCCACATAGAGCCGGCCCGCCTCAATCATGGGCCGCATATAACGCCAAAAGAGCGTGTAGAGCAGGGTGCGGATGTGGTCACCGTCCACGTCGGCGTCCACCAGGATGGCGACCCCGCCGTAACGCATGTCGCCGACACTAAAATCGGTCCCGATCCCGCCGCCGACCGCCGCGACGATGGCCTTGATCTCGTTGTTGCCCAGCAGGCGCGTCAGCCTGACGCCCTCGACGTTGAGGAGCTTGCCGCGCAGGGGCAGGATGGCGTGGTAGCGCCGGTCGCGGGCCATCTTGCACGATCCGCCGGCGCTGTCGCCCTCGACGACGTACAGCACCGTCCGGTCGGTCGGCGTGCCCTTGCTCACGTCGGCCAGCTTGCCGGGCAGCCCCGAGTCCGTCGCGTCTAGCACGCTGCGCCGTATGACGAGCGAGCGCGCCTTGCTGGCCGCTACCCGCGCCTGGGCTGCGGCCTGGGCCTGCTGCACGATGGTCTTGCCCAGCGGGGCCCTCTTGCGCAGCAGCTCCAGCAACCCCTCGTAGAGGAGGCTGTGGACGATGCCCTGCACGCGGTCGCTGGCCAGGCTGGTCTTGGTCTGGCTGGTAAAGTGGGGGTCGTGCATCGAGAGCTTGATCACGGCCGTCAGCCCCGCCAGGGTGTCGCGGCCCCGGATGGCGACCGCGCCCTTGCCCTTGACCAGCTTTTTCTCCGAGGCGAACTGGTTGATGGCCTTGGTGACGGCGCTCTTGAAGCCGGCCACGTGTTTGCCCCCATCGGGCGTGGGGATGGTGTTGACGAAACTGACGATCTCGCTGTCGTCTACGCCGGTGTGCCACTGGAGTATGATCTCGACGGAGACGCCGTTCTGTCGCCCCTCGACGCGGACGGGGACACGGTGAACGGCCTTGCGCCCCTCGTTGAGCCAGCGCACGTACTCGACCAGACCGCCGTCGTAGCAGAATCGTTTTTGGCGCCGTTTCTTCTTGCGCCGGTCGCCGATCTCGACCATCACCCCCGGCAGGAGAAAGGCGATGACCTGCAGGCGCCGCGCCAGGGTGTCGAAATCAAAGTCGGTAGCGTCCATAAAGCGCGCGCCGGGCTTGAAGGTGATGGCGGAGCCCGTGCCCAGACCCGCGTCGGCGTGGGCCTTGATCGCTTTGGCCTCCCCCTCTTGCCCCACCCGGCCTACGACCTCGCCCGTGGCCGGGTCGAGGATCTGCACCGGTGTGGCGGGCAGACCCTCCTGGTGGCGCTGGAAATAGATCACGCCTCTGCGGCGCACGCGCACTTCCAGCCACTCGGACAGCGCGTTGGTGGCCTTGATGCCGACGCCGTGTAGCCCGCCGCTGGTCGAGTAGCTGCCGTCCTCGAACTTGCCGCCGGCGTGCAACTCGGTAAAGACCAACTCCAGCGTGGGCTTGCCCTTCTCAGGGTGCATCCCCGTGGGGATGCCGCGCCCGTCGTCGGTGACGGTGAGGGAGCCGTCGGGGTGGATCTCGACGTCGATGTGTGTGCAGGCGCCGGCCAGGGCCTCGTCAACGGCGTTGTCTACCAGCTCGTAGGCCAGGTGGTGCAGGGCGTCCAGGCCGGTGCCGCCGACGTACATGCCGGGCCGGCGCTGGATGTTCTCCGGGTATTCTAGGACCTGGATGTCACTGGTGTCGTAGGTTGTAGACATGGTTCCTCACACTGTCGATTTGTTTCAATCGCGGGCGTTCCGGCGTTCCCAGAGTTCATTCAGCGCCCGCTCGCGCAGCACGACCAAAGCTGCCTGGCCGATTCCAATGGCGTCGGCTTCGTCCTCGCCGACCTTTTCCTTGCCAGCCAAGGCCGCCGCGCTCATCATAGACAGCCTGTTCGCCTTTGAGAGCCCAGTGGCTTGCACCTGCGACGGGTGGACGACTACGAACGGGAGCCCGCAGCGGCTCGTTTCCGAGAAAACGATGCCCTGGGCATTGCCCAGGCGTCGGTCGGCCCAGCGGTTGCCGTGATCCCCCGCCGGTTCCTCGCATGCGACCACGTCCGGCGACCACCGGACGAGAGTCTCGTCCATCCACCGTTGCAACCGCCCCAACCGCACCCACACGTCTGTCTTTTTGCGACCGCACGAGAGATCCAAGACGCCGGACTCGATGTGCCGATTGCCTTGAGACACACACCAGCCGATCAGCCTGGTAGATGGGTCTACGGCCAAGATGACGATGTCTGCGATGTTGAGCTGCATTGCGGTCTCTCAATTCTGTGCCGGCGACGACCTTTCTCAATCTATACACCTTTGTAGTTGAATATCCAACACCTCGACGGTCAAGATGTCACCGGGCACTTCCACCTGATGGATCTCGCCGGCCAACGCCGTCAGTAGCACCTTCCCGACGGGACTTTGCGCGTTCAGCTCACTGGTCATGTCTTCAATCGGCCGTGCGACCAATGTGCGTTCCATCACTGCACCGTCGAGTTTGAAACGAATCACTTGGTCAATGTTGGTGGTGTTGTTTTCCATGCTGGCCTCCTAATGCGTTCCACGGCAGCGACGTCACCGCGCTCTGGGCTCTTGTATGCGTTCTTATATGTTTAACGAAAACAAAGCCCCATTTTCGCCAAATTTTTCAGTCTTTTTCCAGATTCGGCTTACTATATAGACTACTTTGCCAGAGAAGCGACCTTGGGCCGATTGCCTTTTCTGGAAAACACCCTATGGATAAACGATTTCCCAGATCGAGATCCACCCCACGAACCAGACAAACACGGCTATACGAAAGGTCAAAATCCAGCCGGGAGCCGGCCCTTTATATTTTTCTCGGCCAGGGGCCTATGTCCTGGTCTCGGTTGTCGGCTAGGTCAGTAACCTTGAGGAAAAAGCGGGGTTGGCGTTAGTGTGTGGTTTCCCCGTCGCCCTGGCCGCCGACGCACCGGTCAGTGCGGAGCGGATCAGGACGATCCCAAAATTTCGCAGTCTACGTTGGCGGGCGAGTTCAGAGAATCTCCCTTCTCTGAACTAAAAAGACCGGGGCTCTATCGAACCCCGGTCTTTGCTGCCCTCATAAGGCAGTCGTAATCGTTCTGCCGCCCTGCGTTTTACCCCCTCCCCCCTCCTGTCGTACCTCGCCGTGGTCTCGACCCGGCGGTGGCCTGCCATCCTGGACACCGTCGAGATGTCGACCTTGGCATCGAGCAAGTCGCCTATAAACGTGCGCCGGAAATCGTGTGGAGACAACGTCTTGATGCCGGCCTCTTCGGCCCGGCGCTTGACGCGCTTCCACACGGCGCGCGTACCCATACGCCGGCGCTGGATCGCGCCGCCTTTGCGGATGGGATGAAATAACGGCCCCGCCTCCTCGCCCCGCAAGGTTAGCCAGTCTCCCAGGGCCGCCAGCGCGCCGTCGACGGGATAGACGAGGCGCTCTTTGCCGCGCTTGGGGCCGGCCCCTTCTCTGCACCGCACGTCCAAGGACTCGGCGGCCTGATTATAGTCTTCGAGGTCGAGCGCCACGACCTCGCTCAAGCGCAGGCCGCACGTATACAACACAGCGATCATCGCCGCGTCCCGCACGCCAATCGGCCCCGGGTCATCCCCGCAGACCCGCATCAGTGCCGCCAGCTCTTCGAACAAGATGTTGCGGCCGGCGGGCAAGCTCTCCCCCGGAACGCGCTCGACGGCGACCGCCTCCCAATAGACAACAATGTCCATTTTCCCCATCTGCCAGGCCGCCTTGAGCACGCCTCGCAGGGCCGACAGAATCTTGTTGCAATATGACGGCGCGTACTTTTCCGCCAATATGGCCCTGACCGCCACCGTGTGCTGGAAGCGCAAGGCCGACCAGTCCAGGGTCATAGCGTCGCTGCCCAGCAGGCCGGCGACGATGTCCAGCGCCCCGCGCATCGTGCGGCGGCTGCCGGGACTTAAAGTAGCTAGATAGACGGCTGCCGGGCTCATCGACTGCCCGGAGAGCGCCGGGGTTATTTGAACAGGGACGTCCGTCTGGGGGTTGGGGGTTGGGATAGGGTTCTGCTTTGCAGTGGGATCAGTGGATGAGGACTGTGTGGCGTTTTTCATTAAGCGGGACCCTTTCTATCGTTCGCTTCGTCCACAAACTACCCAGGGATGAGCCCTCGGTAGTTTGAGTGTATAGAATTGGCCCCTTTGCCGCCTATGCCCTCGTGCGTCATTCAGATAGGATTAAGTGCCGACCAAACGTGCATTCATGAACGGTTACGCCATCTACCGCTCAAACTGGTCCTTCCGCGACCCTTGCGGCTTTCAAGGTAACGCTCGGCCTCTTCTTTGGGAATGACCCATATTCCGCCGTGCTTTTGTCCCTTGATGACACCTTTCCGCAACAATTTTCGGATATTGGACCCGGAAACCTTGGCCTTTTCTCCTAACTCCGTAACGAACATGAAGGATACCACTTGATCATTTCCCACAGGCGACTCCTTTATTATACTACCTAGCCCGGAACTTGTCAACATGCAGCCCAGCGCATTTTGAGTTGAGGCAAGCCTGCATCCGAAAGCACGAGGCCGTCAATTCCGGCCCGTCCCGGTGCGGCCCGCGCCCGCTCCGAAAGCCGTCGGAAGCCGGGACTTGAACGTCCCGGCTTTTTTCTTTCTATTCATTTATAGGCGAATGTTTGCGCGCAAACATTCGCGGCCCGGTCGATGAAAAGACGAGACCTCGCACTATCCAACGGTGCAACCGCTGTCCCCACTGCCCGATGGACAAGCAGGGACGTTGTTGCAGCCGGCCAAAGTCAAGACAAAGAGCACCAGACTCAACAGCAAGGCAACCTTGCGCGGATCGATCAGAAACAGTGCGGCTCGGGTTTTAAACATGGAAAACCCTTTCTACTACCCGATGCCGCAACCACTGCCGCCACTACTGCCTGAAGGGCAGACAGGGATATTGTTACAGCCAGTTAGAGCCAGGACAAAGAGCAACAGGCTCAACAACAAGGCAACTTTGCGCGGATCGTTTAGAAACAGTGCAGCTCGGATTTCAAGTATTGAAAACCCTTTCTACTACCCGATGCCGCAACCGCCGCCATCGCTGCCACCCGATGGACAGGCAGAAACGACGTTGCAGCCGGCCAATGCCAGAGCAAAGAGCAACAAGCTCAACAGTAAGGCCGCCTTACGCGGGTCGCTTAGAAACAGTGTGGCTCGGATTTTGAACATAGGGAACCTCCTACTATCCAATACCGCAACCACTGCCGCCGCTGCTGCCTGAAGGGCAAGCGGGGACGTTGTTGCAGCCGGCCAGAGTCAAGGCAAGGAGCAACAGGCTCAACAGCAAGGCAACCTTGCGCGGGTCGCTCAGAAACAGTGCGGCTCGGATTTTGAACAGAGCACCTCCTACAACCCGCCACCGCCACAACCGCCGCCACCACTGCCACCCAAGGGACTGGCAGGAACAATGTTGCAGCCAGCCAGAGTCGAGGCAAAGAGTAGCAAGCCAAACAGCAAAGCAACCTTGCGCGGATCACTCAATCGGAACAACATGGCGTAAATTTTGGACACGGACATCCCCTTTATTCTGGCAAGTGTCTGCATACAAACACTTATGGCTCAGTCGGCAGAGATAATGTCGCCGTCCGAGGTTGCTGAGGCGATAGACCATGCCGAGCAGCGCGGCCCGACACGGCGCTTTCCCTCCGCAAAAAGCGTCTCCCCTTCCCCCTCGGGCTTAGGTTACGCTCGGTTGGGCTGTCCAGTCGAGCAATCCTCGGACGAAATCTTGAAATGTTTCGGCCTGGATCGCCATGACGACGTTGACTTCCTGGCTGGAGAGACCAAATTCAATCGCCACCTGCCGACGCTGTCCGTTGAGCAAGCGGTCGCAGAGTTTTTGGTTCAGCCAGGCTGCGCCAGTCAAAGCCTGCAAGCGAGGATGGTTATTTGCTTGATCAATCATCGCTATCTCCGTTTTCTTAGTGCTACCCGACACAACCACCGCCAGAATTGCCACTGCCGCCTGACGGGCAAGCGGGGACGTTGTTGCAACCAGCCAAAGTCAAAATGAGAAACAGCAAACTGAGCAACAAGGTGACCTTGCGCGGATCGCTCAATTGAAACAGCATGGCGTAAATTTTAGACATAAACACATCCCCTTCCCCCCTCGGGCTTAGGCTACGCTCGGTTGGGCTGTCCAGTCGAGCAGCCCCCGGACGAAATCTTGAAATGTGTTAGCCTGAATCGCCATAACGACGTTGATTTCCTGGCTGGAAAGACCGAATTCAGCCGCCACCTGTCGGCGCTGTCCGTTGAGCAAGCGGTCGCAGAGTTTTGTGTCCAGCCAGATCGCACCGGTCAAAAGCTGCAGGCGAGGATGGTTGTCAAGTGTTGTCATGCTCATCTGGTCGTTAGCCTCCAACAACACAGCCGCCACTGCCGCCGCTGCCACCTGATGGGCAAGCAGGAGCGTCGTTGCAACCGGCTAGAGCCAGGATAAAAAGCAGCAAGTTCAGCAACAAGATAACCTTGCGCGGATCGCTCAATTGGAGTAACGAAGCATGAACTCTCGATTTCAACATAGGGAATCCTCCTGAAATTATCGTTTGATCGTATGATCATGATACAGGAGAATGGGGTGTGAACTTATGTGGGATTTTCGGGCAGATGTGATAACTCAGCCTGAATAGACCTGCGCAGCGATTGCGTTTCTCGTTCCAGGGGCACGCGCAGTTCTTGCAATTGTCGCTCCAATTGATGAGAGAGATCCAGAGCCGCACCGGAGCGGCCATCAAGAGCATAGAGGCGCATTAGCATTCGGATGGTCGGCTCGTGCAAGTCATCTATCGCCAAGGCCCGATTCAGGATTAAGGCGGCATTGGCGAACTCTTTCTCTTCCATATAGCATTCACTTAGTTCCAACAGGGCGTCCCGATACCGCATCCGCAGCCGTTCTCGTATAGGCAAACACCACTCGGCGTCATAGTCTTCCAAAAAGTCTCCTCGGTAAAGAGACACGGCCTCCTCCAGCCTGGCAAGGCGATTCTCACCTTGCCCATCCAGTAGCGTTTCAAAGGCAAACACGTCGAACCAGAAATCAATCGGCTGCACGATTTGATAAAGGCCGTCTTTGTAAACGACGAGAGACCGAGACAAGGCTCTCCGCGCTTGAGATTTTGTCCAATGGAAGGCTGATCTGGCAGCGTCCCGTTTGGCATCAGGCCAAAAGGCTCTAGCGATCTGAGATCTGCTACGAGGCGGGTGTAATAGGAGATAAAATATCAAGTAGCGCGCCTTGGCCGAATGCCAGACGACGGGGCTGCCGTCTTGCTCCGCGTGGCCTGGTCCAAAACCGCAGAGGCGTAAAGCGGATTGTTGGGACAGCGCCGTTGGAGCCAACTCACCGAGTAACTCTTGGGCAATGCCGGGTAATGCTCGAATGCGATCCATGACCTGGGCCAGTCGCCGATCAGTGGAGCTTTGTCGTTGCAGTTGCTTGAGCAAGCCAAGGACGTGCTGCCCTTCGATGACCAGATAATGAACGGTCTGGGTCTCAATGCCAATGTTCAACGCCTGCCTTAGCGTCTCCAGCGCGCCCTCGACATCGCCGGCGACCTGATGGGCGCGGGCCAGTAACATGTAGGCGCGGGTCAAGTCGCGCCGGGCACCGCTTTTCTCCAACCGCTCACGCCCGCGCTCGATCTCGGCCAGGGCTTGTTGGGAATCTCCGACCTGGAGATGAATCGTTCCCAGCGCCAGACAACTCAAGCCAAACTGATAAACGTCCCCGGACCTCTCTGCCTGGTCACGGGCCTGAGTCGCCAGCCCCAGCGCCTTGATCGCGTCTCCAACTTGCGCGTGGGTCTGGGCCATGCCCAGCAGCGCAAAATTGACCAGGTCGGCATAATTCAAGCGTCGAGCAAACTCCTTGGCCTGTGTGTAAAGTTCCTGGGCATGTTTGTGCGCGCCCAGGTCACGGTAGAGGTCAGCGGTACTCAACAAAGCAAAAGCTTGCGCCCGTGGCGAGCCGGCCATTCGGGCGACGTCCAGGGCCTCGCGCCAAAGGGATAGAGCCTGACCATAGTCTCCCGCCAGATAATACCGCTCGTAGGCAATGTCATTCAGAGTCATAGCGAACCCGGCCGACGGAGGTATCGCGCGGTACAGCGCGACGGCTTTATCCTGGCAAGCCCAGCCTTCGGCCAGCCGCCCCAGCCGCAACAAGGCAAAAGAGAGGTCCAGGTAAGTTACGGCGACTTCGCCTATCCCCAACTTGTGGTAGAGGTCAAGGGCGAGCTGAAGAGATTCTACCGCTTCCTCTGACCGCCCCAGGTTGAGACAGGCCAACCCAGACAGCCGGTGGGCCTCGGCAGCGAGGGTAGAAAAGTCTGGTCCTGGTTGCGTTGCCAATATCTCCCGCGCTATGTCTAATGTTTCAGCATAGCCACCCTGAGCGCATCGAGCAACAGCTCGTTGTAGCATAGCGGCAAGTACCAGATCCCTTTCGCCCTGCTCGTCAAAGTTCGCTTCAGCTTGATGCAAAAGGGAAATTGATTCATCAATCTGGCCCAAGTCAAGCATTGCCCGAGCTGTTCTGAGCAGCAAGCGGGGAAACTCGGGTCGTAGCGGATCGGGTACATTTCCATACCAGGCGACGAGCGTCTCCAATTGCCCAGACAGATGTGTCGTCTTGGCGGCACGGTCCATCGTCTGCGCCATAGCGCGAGCGTCGCCGGCAACCTTGCGGTGGGCCACGGCGCGCTCCCACTCTTCTTGCGCCTCGAACCAGTCGGCGGCCTGTCGGTGCAACTGGCAAAAACGGGCGGGGTCTTGCTCACGCAGGCGCGCTTGCAAAAAGTCCCGAAAGAGGTGGTGGTAACGGTAGTGCCGGACACCAGTCTCGTCCACCACCGTCGTCAAAAAGAGACCGTGTCGTTCCATCTCTTGCAAGACGTTCTCTGCGCCGCTCAATCCTAGCGCCTGGAGGCACAGCGTTTCGTTCATCTCCGGCAGGGTAGACAAAGCCAACATGGTATCGCGCAGTGGCGGGGGGCGCCCCTCGAAGACCTGATCGGCGAGATAAGCGTAAATTGGCCCTTCCTGCGCCCTGGCCCGGACCAAGATGTCGTGTATGCCGCGCCACATAGAAGCCGTTGCCAGCACGATGCCGGTGACCCAGCCCTCGCTGGCAGCGACAAGTTCCTTGGCTTGCTCGGGCGTGAGGGTGAGATTGTGTGTTTGCTCCAGGACTTGCTGGACCTCCCCCACGGTAAAGGTCAAGTCGTTCTGGCTTATCGCGCCTGCCTGCTCGTGAGCTATGAGGTAGATGAGGTGCAAGTTGCCGGGAACCGTGCGACCGGAGATGACGACGTGCCAGCGGCTCTCCGCGTGCATCAAAATCAGGTCGAGCAATTTTCCCTGCCGAGGCAGCATGTCTATTGTGTGATAGTCGTCTATGACCAACACAAAGAACTCGGGCGCATTGTCTGCCAGGTCCTGCACGATGACGTTCGCTAGAGTGGTGGGATCATTGCCGGTGTCCGAGTTGACGTCCAGCGCGCGGCGGGTGTGCTCGCCAAAGTCGGGAAAGCGGCATTGTATGGCCGCGACAAGGGAATTGACAAAGACGCGAAAGTCACGGTCCGACTCATCGAGGGAGAGCCAACATACAGGGAAGAGAGCGTGGTGACAAAAGTCTACCAGTAGTGAAGTCTTACCGTAGCCGGCGGGGGCCGAGACCAAGGTCATGGCCTTGTCGACGTGCTGCTGCATCCGCTCCACCAGGCGCGGACGGAGCAACATATTCGGACGGCGCTGCGGGATGATAGTCTTGGTGAAAATCACCGGGGTGCCCCTTAATAGGATAAACGCCTTGCAAAGACGACGCAATTAGAACAACAGCAGTCAAGGGGCCAACCGACGGGGCAAGCAAATCACCCAAGCAGGTGAGGTTGCTCCCTATAGGAATCGTGCTACAATATACCTCGGGACGACACCCTGAAATCCTGTTGTCCCGGTCAAGCCTCCGGCTTTTGCCGTGAGGCTTTTCCTTACCTGATTTTAGCATATTTAAACGATGCTGGCAACGAGCCTAGCCCAACCCGGCCGGCGGCAGTTAGGGAGCAACGAGCCGCCGGGCGCAAGGCTTTGCTCCCTAACTCGAACTACGGCCACCACTCCGGTGGACTCGCCGGCGGCATATAATCCACGAACCCCGCCACCGGCACCTCGTAGCGCCTCGTGTAACTCACAGGCGTGCTCCGCCACTGCGCCTCTAAGACGACCACGCCCTCGAATTTATGCACGCCCGGCGCCGTGCCGAAGAACAGACACGTCATCCCCGGCCTGCACGTCGAGTCCGGCCCGCCGGCGAGGTGGGCGATGACGTACACGTACTCGTCGGGCGCGTCCCAATGATAGGGCGGGTCCCAGTCCATGTAGCGGTGCTCGCGCCGGTAGGGAATCCAGCCTGTCCCGTAAGAGACGATCTCTTCCGTTCCCTGAAGGAGCGTGACGGGACCGACGCGGTACTCGATCCACTCTACCTGGTCGGGCTCGTAGCAGGTGTTGCCCGTCCACTCATTGAAGCAGAGCTGAGGCGGGCGGACGATGTCCACGCCCCAGGCCAGCCCGTGGTCGAGTTGGAATGGGTAGGGAACCGCTTCCACATAAAAATAGTCCCAAAACGGCGGCTCCGGGTTCGTCTCATCCGCCCATTCTATGTGTAGATAACTGTTCAATTCCATCGCCGTCTCGACCGACCAAAAGGGCGTCGGCGAGGACGTCGGCGTCTGCGTGGGGGTCTGTGTCGGCGTCGGCGAGGGAGTGGGCGTGTTGGTCGGCGTCGGCGTGGGGGTCGGCGTGGGCGTAGGCGTCGCTGTGGCCAGGACAACCGTCATGTCCTTTTCGCCCGTCTCCCAGTAAGGCCAGCCGTACAACACGGCCGAAGGAAGCGTGCGTTCGGTCCCGCCATCGGGGACAGGCGTGACGCCCATCAAGACGTCGCCGTCTTCCAGGCTCACCGAGCCGCCGTAGTGGTCGTGGGCCGGATGATAGGGTCTGCGGGGGAGCATGGCGTCGGAGGCCGTCACGTCGCCTTCCCAGGCGACCGCGCCGCTGCCGGCGTTGAAGCTCACCATCCTCAAGCGCCGCTCCACAGCGCCGCCCTCGGGATTGCGCACATGGACGTCGACGTAAGGCGTGGGTGTGGGGGTCGCGGTGGGCGTGGGGGTTGGGGTGGGTGTGGGCTGTTGGCAGGCGACCCAGATTACATCGTGGACGTGGATGTGCTCGGGCCACGGGTCCTCGGAGTCGAACACTAATTTGAGTTGATCCACATCGGGGATAGAGGCGAATGAGATTGTGTGTGCGGCGAAAGAAAGGGCACAGGGGTAATCTCCTCGAAGCTCCCAGTTTGGGTCTATGTCTTCAGAGTTGAACCATCCCGTCCATGACACGGGCACGGGCAAAGGATCGGGGCAACCTTGATCGCCATCGCCATAGGGTGGGTGCCAGCGGTCATCGTGCCGCGAGCTGCACGGCTCCTCTCCCTCTCCCGATGTCTGCACATCATCGCCGCTCGACACCAACCGCCAGGTTGCGCCGCCGTCGGATGACACTCTAGCGTCAAACTGCGCACTTTTTTCGTGATCGTGCATGCGTACCCAAAGCGCCTGGTAGTCGTGAGCACTGTCAGGAATAGACACTATGATTTCGTCACGGCAAAACCCGCCGCCACAGTCCAATGTGCCTATGTGGCCATCGTTGTCTGCCGTCACTATCCCCCGGTAATATTGGGTGACCAATCCGCCAGTACAGACCGGCAGATTGTCAATGTCATGGTCACAAGTGGCATCGTGCTGACAAATTATCTGGTGGGACACAGATGATTCGGCATCCCTGCCCAGAAGCAATACCAGAGCCAGTGCAGAGAGAACAAGTCCAACTCCAAAGGAACGTCGTCGTTTCATCATGGGATTTCTTCCAAAATTAACAAGTAAGGATTAACTGGATCATACTCAGGCACCGGCGGATCCTGTCCGAATATCTGAGGCCGCACGAAAAGCGTATAGACACCGGTCACTGTTGCCGGCAGTTCCAGCACCTCATCCTGCGTGCCGAGATTGGACGACGACCCAGTTTCCTGCTGAAAGGGATAGTAATATCGCAGCTTATAATTCATCGGCAGCCGGGTCAAGGTGATCCGTATCGTTTTTCCAAGGTCGCCATCGCCGATCTCGTAGTAAGAATAATCCGTATCCGTAATTTCTCCGACCGAACCATAAGGTATCGCCCAGTGGATCCATCCGACACAGGCATAGGGTACGGGCAACAATGGCGGCGAGTTGTGAGGGTCCCATCTATCGTTTCCGCCCTCCTCCCCAAACCCACCCCGGTCTATATCCTCCCCCGGACACAGCGGATAACTCCCCCACCAAGCCGGCCAGCCGGCCATGACCAACGGCAAATACACGTGATCGGGATTCACCATCGTTCCCACACACATTTCCCACCGTTCGCCGTCGCCCCAGCCGAGATAGGCGCAGTTGACCAGCGGCCAGCGCGCCGTGCCCGCCGTGCCCTCCACCGTCACCGTCGCGGCCAGGGTCGTCGTGACGCGGGCGCCGGCGTCGAGGTCTGCCATCCATAGTAGAGGCGGCGTGCAGGGCGAGGACGCGCTCCCTGCGATCTCGTAGCGGCAGCCGGCGAACACGAGGCCAGGAGGCAGGGTGTCGGACAGGGTGGCGTTGGCCACCGCGCCGCCGGCGTTGGAGACGACGATGGTGTAGGTGATGACGTCGCCGGCGTCCGCCGATTGGGGGCCGGTTTTGTAGGATGCGGCGAAATCGGGGGGTTCTTGTTGGGCCTGGGAGGAGAATGAGGTCAGTAGTAGTACAACTACCGCCGATACCAATAACAGGGCTGCGATGCCGGCTACGATGATCCTGGGATTCCAAAGTCTCATCATGCCATTTTCTCCCTTCTCGGATTGTTGGCGACCGAGGCCGCCGGGGCAGAACTGCCGAGTTAGGGAGCAAAAAGTGAGGGGAGTTGTAAGCGGTTGCTCCCTAACTCGCACGCGGTTTCGCCCATCTTAGCACAGAAGACGGCCAGCCGCCAGCACCACCGAGTTTCTGGATGCGGTCATCGGTGTTGTGCCTACTATTATATAGACTACTTTCGTGTCCAAGCGAAATCTCACTGGCCGTCTCAACCGACCAGAAGGGCGTCGGCATCTGCGTGGGGGGCTGCGTGGGCATCGGCGAGGGGGTGGGCGTGTCGGTCAGCGTAGGCATCGCTGTGGCCAGGACAACCGTTATGTCCCTTCCGCCCGTCGGCCAGACCGGCCAGCCGTACAACACGGACGAGGGCATCGTGAGTTCGGTCCCGCCGCCGGGCATGGGCGTGACGTCCATCAGGACGTCGCCGTCCTCAAGGCTCACCGAACCGCCATAGCGGTCGTGGGCCGGATGATAGGGTCTGCGGCGGAGCCTGGCGTCTGAAACGCCTGGATCAGGGAGCGTAGGACGTCCCCTCGACCTTTAGCCGTGGAGTGGTCATGCCAGGCGCTACTCGCCCAAATCCTCTACAATAGCGCGCAACTGCTCCAACGCAGCCTCTAGGTCCTCAAGCATCTCCCTGCCAGCACGTCGGGTTCAGGGAGATTGGAAGTCTCTTCCAAAGACTCGTCGCGCAAGTTGGAGTGTGATTACTGCGCTGTTGTGGAGCAGCGCCAGGCGAGAAAGTGGGGGGCAACGTTCTTTTTCGGAAATGTTTGCGCGCAAACAATAGTTGGTGATGCCGTTTACGAACGTATGGGCGTTTTTCATTCCGGTTCGGTTGTTTCCTTGTCTCACGAATCGCTGCTTTCCTTATTTTCGCTGTTCCAGGCAGCCACGACATATTCCCGTATTGACTGTTCAGGCAGTTCAGCCAAGTAACTCCCTATAGGTTTCAGATAGTCAATCATCCACAGACCAGTTTCATCCCATGATTCCCAATCGTGGAGCCTGTCGAGCAGCCCGTCATACAAAGCTTGTGCGCGTTCAGGCGCATCATTTTGCAGCGCCTCATCAACACTGACACAAATTCTCAAAATGACGTCTATTAGTTCAGGTAAAAGAGCAGGTGCTTCAGAGTGCGACTTGAATTGTTGGAATCGACTGTATCCGAGCGTCAGAGCTGCTGTCAATGCAAACTCGAACATCTCAACAGCAGCTTCTGTGTCTCCCTCTTCTAGGTTGATTTCCCCGGCAAAGGTCGTGAATTGTACCAGGTTCTCATAATGCTTTAGCTCAACGGCCCGTTCTGCAACAGCTTTGAAATCTTCAGCTATCTCGTCAAAGGTGCCCAGTTGTCGGTGAGTATACGACAGCGAAAGCATGCTACCCTCTTCCAAATCATCATCTTCGGCCGCACGCGCGGCGATCAGTGCCTGCTCATAATACTTCTTGGCCTTTTCGGGTTGATTCCCTTCAAGATAATGATTTCCCAGGTCAATCAGGACGTTTGATTCTTTGCGTTTTTGATAGTATTGGCGACTAAGCGTCAAGGCGTTGTGGAAACTATCAAGCGCATCTTGATCTTGAGACGATGCTCGATATGCCAGGCCCAGATTGTTCAGCGTCATAATCTCGGTCTCGATATCGCCACGCTGACGCGCAGATACCAAACTAGAGCGCAAGAGTTCAACTGCATCTGCCGGCCGTCCCCATCGGCAGTATATCTCTCCAAGATTGGGATACACCGCTGCTTCAATCCGTGTGTCATCTGTCTCTTCCGCTATTGCCAGCGAGCGGCGGTAATCGTATTCTGCCTGTGGCCACATCTCAAGCGTTGCATAGCAATTGGCTCGTGTGTAATAGACCATACCAACGAGATGGGAAAGCTTGTCCCTTTCAGCCATATCAATCGCTTCTGTGTATGCGTCCAGGGCATCCCCAAGGCGTTCCAGACCTGCATAAACAGAACCTAGATTTGTCAGTGCTGCAATCTGTTCTTGTGCGCGATCAAGCTGTGCCAGTAACTCAACTGCTTGACGCATACAGGCTAGTGCAACTCGATCTCGATGGAGAAAGTGCAGATAGATTTCTCCCAATGTCCCATACACCTTGGCCAGTTTATAAGAAGGTGATTGAAAAAGCAGATGGTTCTTCAACCGCTTCAGCGCACTCACGATTCGGCGAGGTTCTGCTGATTGCTCCGCAAGGCAATAAACATTCGTGAGATACATTTGCACTTGAGCTTCATCTTCAATATGTTCAAAGAGAGCAATTCCCTTTTCATAATAACCAAGTGTCCGTTGATAGTCGTCTTTTTGTGCGTAGAAAGTCCCAATGTCAAAGTATGTAGCTCCTAACTTGGTTTTGTCATCAATCTTCTCCTGTATCTCCGCGACCTTCTGGAAGTGCGTGACCGCATCATCGTAATTGCCCAACTCGTGACATAGCTTCCCCAGTGCAATATGTTCCAGTTCCTCAATTTTCCAAAACCCGTAGACTCTTGCGATCTCCAGAGCTTGTAGATAACACTCGCGTGCGTTTGTGTGATTTCTTTGTCGCGCTTCATACATACCAAGGTTGTGGGTTGTCGTCGCCACGTCGTAAGGTGATTCCACCTCTTCTGCAATCTCACGCGCTCTCTCAGTCAATTCAACAGCTTTATCCCACTGCTCTTCTTCAGCATACAAATGGCCCAAGTTGGCGTACAGCGACAACTTTTGCCACTCTGGAGCATCCGCTTTCACTAACTGGGCTAATCCTTTCTCCAACGCTGAACGAGCGTCAGCGAATTGACGTCGGTTAGTGTAGAGCGACCCCAAATTATTGTAAAGCTCTGCCTGGCCTTCCAAATCACCCAGTTCCTTCTTTAACGCGAGACTGTTGAGATAGTAGTCTTCAGAGATTTTGTCGTCCCGGTCAAGATACACAATACCCAAACGCTGGAAGGCAATGGCCGTGGCGGCCTTGTCCTGAAGCTCACCGGCCAGCCTCAACATCGTTCGATAGTGATCTTCAGCCTGGTCAAGTCGGTGCCAGAAACGGGCCAGGGCCCCTTGACTACCAACCAGCCACATCCATCGCTCTGGGCTGACCATGTTTTCCTCAAATTTGCCGAGAACGGTCTCCGCCGAAGCGGGGTCATAGGGTAGCAAGTTTCGGTCAACAATGGGCACGGCTAGTTCAGCGGCCCGGTCAAAGAACTCGGCTTGATAATAAAGTAACATAGCTTCAAAATAGGTAAGTGGATCATCCGGCATCTGCGCAACCAGAAAATCTGCAAGCCGGACGCGGTGCTGATTGAGTTCAACGACATATTTGAGTGCCAGTGTGCGGATGACCTTGTGAACCTGATAAACGTCGGGGGCGAATCGTTGAATTAGCAACTGCCGTCTCAGTTTGGTGAATTGAGATGCTTCTCCCTCGGTATCAAATAAAGCTCGATGAGCACTCAACAACTCACTCTGTGAGTAGGGAAGATTGAAAAGAGAGGCCGTGGTCAACAAAGCTTTTCCAACTGAGTCGAGTCGTTCATATACTTCGTCGAACAGATCATCTATGATTGGTTCCTCGGCTTCGTCGGACAAGGTCAATAACTCTGCCTCAGTAAACTCGGTCGTCAATAATGGCACCATCAACTCAAGAGCAAGCGGCAGACCACCAAAGCGAGTACAAAGGGTTTCCACGGTCTCCACCGTTAGCGTGATGTCGTTTTGCGCAAAGAACTCGCTTGCCTCGAACTCGCTCAAGCCATCCAGTATCACTGATTCCACCAAATGCCTGGCTGTGTCAACCGATTTGTAGAAAACGGGTTTGGAACGGCCGGCTACGAAAACTGCGCCTTGTTGCAGTTGCTCTTTCAAAAGAGAGAAAAAGCTATCAAGGGACGAATGACTTTCGATGTTGTGAACGGAATCAAAGAACAGATAGTAACAACCCGCGTTGAGTTCTCTGATGATTAGATTAATTCGGTCGCTTTCTAAAAATACGGGGGCTTGAATCGCCTTGGCCAGATTACCTTCATATCCTGGTCGGTCATCGAGGAAACGAGCTAACTGTATCAAGACATCGTCAAGAGAGAATAGGCTTGGCGTGAAATCGTACCAGAAAACGTATTTGAGAGTAAAGCAGGATGCGATTTGTTTCATCAAGGCCGTTTTACCAATGCCGGGAATTCCAAGTATAGCGACTATTCGGGTTGTTTCCGCAGCGGCCAGCAATGCTTGAATGAGTTGTTCACGCCCAACGAAGCGGTCTTCGGCTAAAGGCGCCTGGTAAGTGAGGCGAGGGTGAGCAGCCGGTGGAAGAGTGATGGACGAGAAGGGTTCTCCGGTGAGCGAACTGGCAAATGTTATACTCCGAGGGTGTGTGCTCCTCGTTTCCAATGGTCGGACGCTCTTAGTTTCTATCGGCGGACGTGGTAGTTTACTCGGTACACGTGCCGGTGCGTGCAAGGCAAAGGCATATTCCCCATCAGGCGTGTTGCGGTAGGTTTGCGTGTCCTTGGTCCAAAAACCACCCCGGCTATCGGAGTAGCGTCGCAAGTAGACAACGCCGTTGCCCGTAGCTAGGTCCAGTTTAACCCACTTGAACATGTTGGGGAACTTGCGCGTTTCGTAGCAGGCCCCGCAGTCCAGGACCATGGTCGCGCTATCAGGTGAGATCAGTTGCGTTGTTGCCGTCTGGTGCCGGTGGCCGTGCAGGATCAGGTCGCAAGCGTCCAGTAACATGTCGGCGCTGTCACCCTGGTCAAACTCGCGCAGCCAGTCAAAGGGATGGTGCAACAACGCGATCTTGAGGTCTGCGTCCTGGGCCTGTTTCAGTGCCGTCCGCGTCTGCCGCTCGCCAATGAGTACCCCTTTAACCTTGTCCTCGTCCGAAGCACACAGCCAGGCCGAATTCAAGCCCAGCAAGGCCACTTGCCGCCCGGCCAGATTCAGCGTGTGGACGTAGAAATAGTGCTCGTCGTCGAAAGCCAGGTGGTCCAGGTAATCGTTGACGAACTCTGCGTAACCCCTAAAACGCGCCATAAGCAGGCGGCGGTCGCCTGGGGTGACGTACAGTGCGTTGACCTTGTCGCGGTTGGTCAGTGTGTCTCCGATGGCCTTTGCGTCCTCTGTTACCAGGTTGCGGTCTATGTCGTGGTTGCCGGGGACGATGAATAGCCGCTGGCGAGGCAGTCCCGTGGTCTCTAGCAGGTCGTCAAAAAAGCGTCGGGCCAGAGCGTACTCGGCCGGCTGGCCTGCAAAGGCAACGTCGCCGGTGACGGCGATGAAATCGGGGCGCAGGCCGTCCTGTTGGATGCGCTCGGCGACGTCGCGCAGCAACGCTCCCAGGACCACGCTGGCATTGTAAGTTTGCGCAGCCCGAAAGTGCAGGTCAGAGATATGTAGCCAGGTGATCTGTTGCCGAGACCGGGTTTCCTGGGCTTGCGTGCTGTCTCCCTCTGGCTCCGCTTCGAGTGCCTGCAACGCAGGCTCCAGCGCGTCCCGCTCGGCCTGTAGCTCCTGCAAACGCCGGTTGAGCGTCAAGAGCTTTTCCGCGTCGGTCGTCGTCCCTATCTGCCTGATGACGGCGTCGATGCGGTCGGTGGCATCTTGCCACTGTTGACGCTGCTCGATGAGTTTTTGGCGTTGGCGGTCTCGTTGGCTCATAGGCTATTCCAATCGTCGCTCTTTTGTTCTTGGCTGGGGCCTGGTAAAAAGACAAAGTGCGGATGGCGAACGGGGCCACACTGTCCCAGCATCATCCTAACATCGTCCCAATGTCCCTGTGGGATGTCCCTGTGGGATGGGAACGCAAAAGGTCGCAGCCAGAATGCTTGCTCGCGCTGAGTCCAGTTGCGGCCGTTGATTGCTTGCTATCGTTTTCGTTCTGTGCTATGATGGCTATAGTCTGGCTCCTGTTGTGCTCAGGAGTCGGAGCGCGAGGGGTGCTGCGAGCGCCCCTTTTGCTTTCTCCACCTCGTTCGTTGGTTCTTCTATAAGTATAGAGATGACGGCTCAAAAGTCAAGCGGTTTGGTGTCTGCGCAGGTAGGCCAGCCTGCGGCCGAATGTTGTAGGGTAGGCGGCCAGCGAGTTACCGTGTACCTTCTGGATACCCGGCACTTTTCCAACCGCCCCCCTCAGAACTGCTCGTGACTCTTTCGATGTCAAGCAGCTCGCCAGTGGTCAATGTCACAACCTATTACCGATTGTGATTGATGATAGTTCCAGTATGACTTTTCGCATCTCGCGTACCTCGTGGCTGTCCACCATCTGACCACCTGTCCTGCTTCGCCCTGTGAACGGTGCTACCGTCTCCCTGGCGGGGCGTCACTTCCGCGACTACTACCAGGACTCCGTCACCCTATCCCTCTCGGAACTTAGGCGATCCCGTGTTCCGTACGGATGGAACGTCTCTAGGCCGATTTAGGTGTCCCGTTCGTATCCTTACCGTCTCTCATTGAGGCGTGGCTTGGTTCGATGCCTTTCGGATCATCCGCGCAAATAATGTCCCTACTCCCCAAGCGCCGGTTCAACTGGTTTTCCGGCGAGACTGTTTTCGTCCCCTGGACACTGGGCTTCAAGCTATTAGCCTTCACCTTGTCGGCCAGCCCTTGCGGTCGCGTCTTGGCTACCCCAGTTTCGCCTCACGCCGCTTTACCGACATGCTCTGTTCACAGTCGGGTTTCCCTTTCTGCCAAGTCGGTTGGGCTTGTAGGTTTCTGGCATCTTCCTACGGAGTTCTCCAAACTCAATTCCATTCCGCCGTGACACGGCGCACTGCGCGCAAACATTCCGCACCACGCCTGAGTCGAAGAGGCCGCCGGCCTACCGGGCGGGCGCCTTTTCGCCCAAAATCGTTCCCGTCTGCCGAACTGAGTGGCGAAAATCGCCATCCTCACACGTTTAACATGTAAATAGTCGAGGATGAATGATGAACCAAAACAGACCAGCACCACCGACGACCGAGACAGCCCAAGCCGAACGAGCTTTGCCGACGGCCGCGACCCTCCCCGCCCCCGCCTGCCCCAGGTGCAAGGGCGACCGGATAACCTTGCGCGGCAGCCGACTCGTCGCGGTTACCCAGAGATGGGCGGGAGGCGAGCCGTTTACCCACGAACAGGCCCCACCCCAGGGCAAATGGGTCGGCCTGGTCCAGGGCGAATGCGACGAGTGCGCCCACCGCTGGACCATGCCGCCCGGCCGTCCGCTGCGCCTGCCCGCAATGCCCGGGCCCGACCAGGCTTATCTGGTCGTCTACCTGGCAGGCGGCGTCGTCGCCGACCGCGAGGTCGCCGTGGGCGCCGACCTGGCCCGGCGAAAGTGCCTGGCCCATGTCGGGCGGGCGACGTCTACGGGCGATCTGGCCCCGGATTCCGGCGGCGTCTTCGTCGTTGGCGATGGCGCGGGCCTGGAGGCCTGGGCTTTGCCGGTCCTCGCGGACGATGGCCGCCCGGCGGGTGAGGACGAGATCGCGTTGGAATGCCGGTTCTCGGCACCCGGTGGTGGACTCTGTGGTTGGGCTGGGCCGGCGTCGGACGCCGGTTGGGATGTGTGTGTTGGTGAGTGGGTGTGTCCTGGGTGTGGGGAGGTGGAGGGGCTGCGGGTGGTGGATTTGTAAGGGTGGGGGCGAATTCGGGGTTGCGGATTCGACTCTGTTTATGAAGAGAGACCGTCCTGGAAACACGGAAAATTTACCCGCGCCGGGCGTGCTCAGGAGCGGTAGGCGGGAACGGATTGAGGTAGAGTAAGGGACAAAGGAGCCCCTGCCCTGCCCGATCCTATGGACTTTTGAAACTAACTCCATAGAGGATGGTGATAATGCGTGAGCATTTTTGGATGGACACAATCGGGCCCATAACTGGCGCAATTTCGCCTATCTGTAGTACAATTAAGGTCTTCAAGGCTACGAAAATCGGCGGCTTGTTCGCCGCACTCATCCGAAGGAGGCCCGTAATAAAATCCAATTTGACGTTCGGACAAGCCCTCGCAGCAGGCTTCAACCTCAACCTGGAGGCGCTGGGCTTACCGCAGCTAACGCCGGATCAAGGCAAGGTACTCGGTCGGGTGCTGGATGAGGCGATTGCCAAGCAACAAAGGCCGGGGTTGGCAGGGCTGCTGGGCCGGGCTGTGGAACAGATTCGCGGCCGCCAGCGTGATTGGAGCCTCATCGAGGCCATCAAAGCGTATGTTGGTCTGATCAACGAGAAGATGGAAGCGGAGAGCGTGCCCCGGCTGACGGAAGACCAGAGCGACTCGCTCGGTGGGATGATATATGCGCTTATTGATTAGGCCGGGTGGAAAATCGCGTTTGCAAACTCCTGCTTTTGCGAGAAGGTGTCAGCTTGAAATTCGTGAAATTGCTGAAGCAACTAAAGGGAGTTAAGCAGTTTCAATTATAGAGAAGGTTCGACCATTTGGAATACTAGCGGAGATTGTGCCCATCTCAACAACAGCCAAGCCTAAGAGATAGAAAGCTGCTGCTACTAGCCCTACAGCTTCATCAGGTTACTTCTTGGTCGGCTTTCTCAAGAGCCTGTTCAATTTCCCAATCCTCTACACCGGCTAATTCAAGAATGTCCTTCCACATCCCGAGATCATAAAATGAATCCGACTGGTACAGCATGTAGTCTTGTGAAAAAGCCAGTGCTCTATAATCGTAACTAGTGATCCGTCTGAACCCCATTAAAATACCGCCTCTATGGATCATTTCGATAAATTCACCATCTCCAATAATAGGAGCTGTCGCCAATCTACGCTTATATCTTTGTCTGATGCGTTCTGCCATCGTGCGTCCCGCTATTTGGGCAAGAATGTGTTTGCAGGTCAGATCAAATCTTTGCCCAAACGGCACGGCGATTTTCCATCCCTCACCAGTACTTATGATATTCTCGCTACTAACCTCAATCCACCAGCAGTCGCCTGAACTCGGATGGCAGATGATGACTATTACCGGCAATGAATGGCCCGTCCAGTAATTAACATGTTTGGGTTTCGGTCTAAAAATGTAGCCGTTTGCATTTGATTCCTTGAAGAAACTCTCTCCACACTTAATTTGAGCAGCAATCATTCGTCCTGTAGCTCTATTTCTATTGCTGATGACCTCAATGTGCGCGTCAATTCCTAAATCGTGTGTTGCCTGTTCTCTAAAGACCCATCGCAATTCATCTTCAACAATATTATGCACCAGACGTATTCCCTTACCGCCTAACCTCTCTGTATTTGAGAATTGTGGGAGATCATCAGTGATCACAGGATAGTCTCCTTGATTGCGAAACGCCTGGAGTTGAGAGCATCTAACGGCTTATGTATCACCCACCGCTAGATGGTGGCTGCGCATCCAGACCGGGCGGCACGCAGCCACTGCAAGTGCGACATAAGTATTTACAGTTGGGACCAGCCATGTGCAGGCGCGTCATCATCGGCCAAGGAGGAGCACCGACGCAATCGCAGTAGACGCCGCTCACCACAGCCTTATGGCGCGTCAAGAACCAAAGGGCACTTATTCACTCGGTTACTCCTAGAGAATCCGTGCCAAGACGAGGCTCGTCAGGAATATAAACCAAGAGATCGCCAGGTGTCACATCCAGAACGCGACACAGCGCATCGAGGACCGGTTTGTCAAACCGACCGGTTTTATCATTGACCAGACCCGAAATGGTGTTCGGACTCAACCCGGTAACCTTAGCCAACTCGACTTGAGTGTAAGGTCGCGTCCTATCTATCTTTCTTTGAGCCAATATATGACCCAGCGTACACCGAACCATAGAATCTCAGCGGCGTAATCCACGGTTTCTGATCGTGAAGCCGCTCCTCCTTTCCATAACCTAATCGCAGCCAGATTATTGCTTGCTGGGCTCACCGGCTGTCCCTGGCCAACGACGAACTCGGAGACTTTTCTACAAGCTCGTCACCTTCAATGGGGTGGGCGCAAATGCACATCCCGCCGAATCTCTATCATCAGTATACCAGATAGTGCATCTCTAGTCAATATATCTTACGATTAGTCGCTTGACAAAATCATCCGACTATGGTATATTAAACACTAATAGACGTGATAACATCGGTCTAGTTGAGAGAGAAAATGTTCAAGAACGATCACTCTACTATTGAGATTGGTACGGCAGACGGCCAAGAGAAAGCGGCGGCTAACACATCCCCCAATTCGATAGAAACCAACCTCGATTGGCAGCGCATCGAGGCGCTCGCGCCCCAGATCAACGTCGTCGCCCGCCACTGGACTTCGCGGACGGGCCAGGACGTCGAGGACATTGAGCAGATAATCACCCTCGTCATAGCCGAACAGGCTTTGAGGGACCCTGATTTCTTGCGGCAGAAGGACAGCTTTGTCCTCGCCCTCGGTTCGTGGCGTTTCACGGATGTGCTGCGCAGGCAGTGGCGAGACGATACCGCCGCCGTGCTGGACGACGAGTTGCCGGTGAGCAGTGAGGAGATGTGCGAGGCGCGCAACCTGGACGACATCCTCCCAGCATTGAGTCCACCGAGTCGGGCGCTGCTGCGCACCATCGTCGCCGCCGGCGACACGGTGCTAAAGCGCAACGGCTCGCTCAATGTGAGCGCGCTGGCGCGGCGACTGGGATTGTCGAACTCGACGGCGCGCCGGCAAGTGGAGCGGCTGCGGCAGGAACTGGTTGTTGCCGGGTACGGATTGTAGCGGCGAGAGAGAAAGCAATTGTGAGGTTCTTCCTTTGCTGTATTGAAACATTTGTGCTATTATAGGCGCATGCAGTCGCCACGAAAATCGGTAACTTGAGTACGGATGAGCTATGATTACCCAAGCAACGGGACTCAAAATCAAGCTGGACGTCGAGCCGCAAGCAGGCCAATTGCTGGATTCTCAATCCAGAATATGCAATTGGTTGTACAATCATCTTCTGGAAACGGCCAACGCCCTCAAAGCCCGGTTCATCGCCAGCGATGGACAGGACGAAGAGGCGGCCAAAATCGTGTACAGCAAGCGAGGCTTGCGCGACCTGGTTCCCGGCCTCAAGCAAGAACACCCTTTCCTGAAAACCGTGCATAGCAGCCCGCTCAAGAACACGGCGCTGCGCCTGTCGGCGTCCATCCGCGAGTACCAAAAGTCCCGCCGGGGGGAGCGCAAAGGCGACGCGGTCAACTGGCCCAAGTTTCGCAGTTGGAAGCGCAAGTGGTTTAGCCTGGAGTACGAGGAGCCGTGGAAGGGCTACAAGCTCAAAGGGCGCGTGATCACCTTGTCCCTGGGCACAAATCAACAAGGGCAACGGTTGCGGGTGAAGGCGAGACTACGCAGCCCCCTGTTCGCGCCCCGCAGCAGTGTAAAAGCCTTGCGCATCGTGAAGGAGTTGGGCGAGTTCTACGCCGTGTTCACCGTCGAACGGGCGCTGTCGGAGACGAGCGTGGGCGAGCCGGCGCGAATCATCGCCCTGGACCCGAACCACAAGAACCTCGCCTACGGCGTCGGCACAGACGGACAGGCCATCGAGATCGAGAATCTGGCGACCTTGAAACGCCTGGACCGGCGCATCGACGAACTGAAATCCAAGCGCGACCGCTGCCGGCGTCGGTCGCGCCTGGTCCAATACACCAGAGAGGACGGCAGCATCCACCGTCACTGGGAAGCATCCCGCCGCTGGAAACGCTACGACCAGGCGTTGCAACGGGCGTACCGGAAGC
>Ga0233414_10000182_pt1 | contig 27379 bp, 35 predicted proteins | sample Na_anoxic_10_MG_FD_189020 | JGI IMG/M metagenome (GOLD analysis project Ga0233414, IMG submission 189020) | Seawater microbial communities from Saanich Inlet, British Columbia, Canada - Na_anoxic_10_MG | ecosystem: Environmental > Aquatic > Marine > Inlet | place: Canada: British Columbia... | reverse complement strand
TATAATTTAAGAACTATGTTGTTTTAATGCTGATTAATGCTGTTTATTGTTTTGTAACTATTTGATTCTTAAGGGGATGTCGATAATGTTAATTTGAAACTGATTCTCTATTAAAATAAAATATATATATATATATAATTACTACCCCCCCCTAGGGAGGATAGAGCTTTGTTATCTTATGTGTTATATTAATTATTCGCTTATGTGTTAAAACTTTTGTTATTTTATATAAAACTTTTGTTTTCGTATATAAAAAATTGTTATCTTTGCTCAAAATCTAATTGATATGAATGAAATAGGATACTCTCCAAAAAATTTACACTTCGGTAATGTAGGCAGAAATAAGCTTATAAACGGCATTGAGGCAATGTCAAACGCAGTAAAGTCCACGTTAGGCCCTTCCGGGCAGACGGTTCTTATTGAATCTCCAAACCACACACACGGAATAACTGTAACCAAAGATGGTGTTACTGTGGCAAAGTCGGTTGACCTGCTAGACCCTGTTGAGAACCTTGCGGTAAGGATGATGAAGGAGGCTGCTGACAGGACTGCTACCTCAGCGGGTGATGGTACAACCACGGCTATAGTGCTAACAGAGCAGTTGGTGTTGGAGGGTGAGAGGCTTATCAGCAGTAAGGCCAACAAGACTGAGGTGCTTCGTGAGCTTGTTGCTGAGACAAAGACAGTTGTTTCAAGGCTAAAGGAAATGTCAAAGGCTGTAACAAAAGGAAGGCTACGTGACGTAGCAACTATTTCATCAAACAACGACACACACATTGGTGGGATAATCTCAAAGGTGTATAAGGGCGTTGGCAAGAATGGCATCGTGACTGTTGACCGTTCCCAAACTTCTGACACACACTTTGAGACCACTAATGGATTAAAGATTGAGAGAGGGTTCTCATCAAACATATTCATAACAGACCAAAAAAAGGATGAATGTATATTCGATGACGTTTACATACTTGTGTCGGACGCAGAGATAAGTAACATACTTCAAATTGAGAACGTATTAAAGCCAATTCTAACAGACAACAAGAAGCTGCTTATTATTGCACCGTGCTCGACAAATGTTGTTAACACGTTGGCAGCCAATAAGATGAAGCGTGACATAAAGGTTTGTACTATACCACCGCCTAACTTTGGGTACAAGCAACACGAGCTAATGCAGGACATTGCAATTGCTGTGGGTGCTACATACTACTCTGAGAAGACCGGTGATGACCTCAGCCTTATTGAGTTTAGTGACCTAGGTTTTGCGGCCAAGGTTGTGGTTGACAGCACCTCTACTATTATTGTAAAGGAGTCTATGGAAATATCTGAGGAGGTAGCCGATAGGGTTGCACAACTTCGTGAGCAGCATACTAACACAGACAGGAAGAGTGATAAGGAGTTTATTCTTTCAAGGATTGCTTCGCTTACAGGAGGTGTTGGAACAATATTCGTTGGGGGAAAGACTGACCTAGAGCATAAGGAGTTATACGACAGGGTCGATGATGCCGTGTGTGCAGTTCGTTCTGCTCTTGAGGAGGGTATACTACCCGGGGGTGGAGTAGCACTATATTACCTATCTAGACAGTATGACCTGCCTGAAGCAAGTATAGCACAAAAAATGTTAAAAGCTGCACTCAAGTCTCCATTAATGCAGATATACGAGAACGCAGGTATTGAGATAAACAAGGAAATATTAGAAGACCTAGACTTCTGTGAGCAAAACTACGGAATGAATGTCAAGACAGGTGAGTGGGGGGATATGTATAAGATGGGGGTTATTGACCCGCTGAAGGTAACTAAGTCAGCACTACAGAACGCTGTCTCTGTTGCGGTCAGTATACTGTCAACCAACGCTATTATAACACAGGCACGAACTTATGAGACAAACTAATGTATAGCTGTCCGAGTTGCTCGCAAGAGCTTATATGGGGAGGAGACCACAGCTTTGATGATGAGGGGTTAGAAGGGGACGGTATAGTAGCCAACTGTACCTGTCATAATAAATCGTGTGACGTAACAGACGTTTTTATATATCAGGAGTATAAACATATATACATATAAATATGAAGGCAAAAATTTGGACGTTATTAGGCTTAATAGCTATAGGAGTTTTAACAGTAGTATCAATAACTATAGCTACAGTAGTTCACTTAATATATAGTTGGATTGTAAGTTTTTAAATAATCATGAAAGTAATACATAAAGCAGAGCAGCTAATAGATAAATTTGGCAAAGACTTAGCAATTATTTGTGTAGATGAAATAATTGAGTTTGGAAACAAACAAGGAATAAGAGAGCCAATGATGTATTGGTCAAGAGTTAAATCAGAAATAATTAAATTATGAAGAAATTAATAAAAAGAATACTATTAGAGATGGCATTAATACCAAACGACAAGCTGCTGCACTTCTTCTATGGAAGTATAATAGCGACACCATTAGTAATATGGGGAACAACAATGGAGGCTATAGGTTTTATGATATTTATATCAATAGCAAAAGAAATCATAGATGCTAAGTTTAGGTATAGTTATCCAAGTGCAACGGATGCGTTGTTTACTTTCCTGCCTACGTTGTTTCTATTGGCGGTAAAATTATTAAACTAATACAAGGGGTGTAACTGTTAGCTTTTAAAACTTGGTCGTTGCGGAGCGACACAGAGCACCCTTAAAAAAAAGAAAATGAGATATATTTTATTTACATTAAGACAACTAAAATTATTAGGAATGGTTTTATTATCGGGTATATTTATATATCCATTTATTGTTTTTCCTAATAGAAGAAAAAATTGGGCATCAAGGTTTGATAAAAAAAGACCTTGGTATTGGAGGTTTTCAGATACATCAGAAAGAGCCTTCGGGACTACCGAAAAAAATTATTTAAACTCTACCTATGGCGTATATGAGTTTGTAAAGAAGAGAAACTCAAAAGGTGTTTGGGAGGCAGACTATGAAACGTTTTATGCACTACCTAGGTGGCGTAAGGTTTTATATGCATACCAATGGAACGTAATTAGAAACGGATGTTGGGACTACATAGCATCCTTTAAATACCCTGATGCACCTAGAGAAGATTTAAAAATAATAAGAAACGATGGCGGCAACCTTGATGGCTTTGACTTTAGAACACGTAGAAATTATGGACACCAACATTGCACTTGGAGGCAAGGTGACTTGTTATGCTTTAGGATAAGTATGACCGTACCATTCGGAGGCAATGGCAAGTATATTAATATACAGGCGGGTCACGCTGTGGATAGAGAGCTAGTAAAAGCAAAATGGTTTCACCCATCTGAAATATAAACAATAAAATAAAAATATGAGACCAATAGGAAAATATATATTAATCGATGAGATTAAGGAATCAGTAAAAACTGAGTCAGGATTAATCTTGGGTGCAGAGGAAGCTAACCTGCTAAGATACAAAAAAGGATTTATACTTGAGGTAGGTAGTGATGTTTCTGTAATAAGCAAGGGAGATAGTATTTTCTATGACTCTCGTGCGGGTTACACTATGCTTATAGAAGAGAAGATGTGTACGATAATTATGGAGAAGGATGTCGTTGTTGTCTTATAAACTTATTCATCTCTATTATCATATTGCGGTACACCTTGTCGGTGTATGAGACGTTCTTTAAGAACATAGGGTTAACGGAGGGGGACTCAGGTATCTCCTCCCCGCTTAACTTTTTGTACATAGAGCCAAGCATACGTCTTCCTTTATACGAGACTTCGTATAATGCTTTCTTATTGCCTTGTCTTTTTCGGAAGACAACAACCCATCCATCTCTTAAAAGTTTGTCAAACCTGTTTACATCCCAAGATATAAGTTCGTCAAACTCATTGAATTTATCCTTACTAAAATACTTTTCGGAATAAAGAAATAGTAGTACGTCAAGTTCTCCTGTTGTTATTTTATACTTCGCTTTTATGAAGTACCTTATTACACGCCAATATTTCAGGTAATCGTTTGGTGGTAATCGCATTAAATATTATTTAATTAAATTCATTAACTTTGCAACAAAGATATAAAATTATGTCAGATAAAACAGGAAAGCAAAAAGCAGCAGATGTAAAGGCAGCTAGGGCAGCTAAGGCAGCTAAGGCAGCTAAGACAGCTAAGGAGAATAAGGAGGCTAGGGCTTTAAGATTAAAGAAGCAAGTTGCTGACCTTTCTACTTTTAAAAAGACAGACAGTCAAAAATGGACTTCAAAAAATGCAAGGCAGAGAAAACAAGATGTAAGCGGCACAGGAATAGTAGGCTTAAGAACTCTTGGTCAGACAACAAAGGTAAATAGAAGTCGAACTTATAAACCTAAAAAAACAAAGTAATTATGGAAAAAATGAAACCATATTTCACACACGCAAGTAAATCAATGGGAGGAAAACCTGAAAAGTTTGGACTACCATCTAACAAGCAGATAGCGAATAGTGTATACGCTAAATGCGGTAAAAAATAAATTATGAGTTGTATAGGATTAAAAGGACAGGCATTAAAAGACTGTAAGGCGGGTATGAAGTTTACGTTACTTGCTCAGGCTAGGCAGAACACTAACAGGGCTAATAGGGTTGACAGCAGAACTCCTGCTACTAAAAGAGATTCTACTCAGTATAGAGATGGTTTTAAGATGGGTCTAGCGGGAAAGAAACCGTCTAAGATGCAATTAAAATACGAGGGTGAGAATGAGTACAAGAAGATGGGTAGATGGGAAGGTCAGAATAAGAAAAAGAAAAATTAGTGGCAAAGAAAGTTAGTTGGAAATACGGTGGTAAGACTTATAGCGGCACTCTTATTAGAGAGACCAAGACACATAAGTACGCTAGAACCACTAACGGAAAGGTTAAAACTATAAAAAAGTAATGGCATCACCAAGGAAAGGAAAGGCTAAAGTCAAAATTACCGCAAGCGGTAAGAAGGTTAGCTATGGTCAGGCAGGTAAGGCTAAGGGTGGAGGCCCAAGGGTAAAGCCGGGTACGTCTAAGGGTGACAGCTACTGTGCTAGAAGTTTAGGCATCAAGAAAAGGCTGTCTGCTAAAAAAAGAAATGACCCTAACACCCCAAACAATTTATCACGTAAGCGATGGAAATGTTCCGGAGCTAAATCTAGAAAATAATATGAGCAAGGCTAAAGGGATACCATACAACCCACCAACTAGAGGTAAGATGAAAATGCCGGCTGCTGTAGCTTCAAGAACAAAAAGAAATTTTGCTAACGGAAAAAAAAGATAGTGCTATGAAAAAACAATCAAAGTCAAAACCTGTACCAAAACCTAAAAAAAATAATTTTAAAAGATTTCTTTCTTACCTTAAGGGAAGGTGGAACTCAATGTTGTATTGGTTAATGTTTAAAAAATATAATAACTGTTGCGGTATTGAAGGCTGCGACTGTAATAAATAAAACTAAATGGAATCAAAAGGATTGGGTGATACTATAGAAAAAATCACTAAAGCAACAGGAATAAAAAAAATAGTTGATACAGTATCAAAGGCTACAGGAAAACCCTGTGGTTGTAACAAAAGAAAAGACAAGCTCAACAGAGCTTTTCCTTACACAAACGAATAATGGATATGTCCGATATTAAGTTATATGCAATAAATGGAATAAGCCTAGCTATGTCTTTTGCACACATAGATACAATATTAAAAATAGTTTTGCTGAGTGCGTCTATAGGATACACATTACAACGTTGGTACTTGCTAGACAAGGAAAGACGTGAGGGAAATAGCAAAAAGAAATGACAAAACGAGTAGTTTTACAAAGGGTTTGGATGGATGATAATCAGTCTACAGGCTCTTTAATTGTTTTAGACGAGTTGCGTCAGCCTATTTACATTAGTCCTTGTATTGAAAGAGGAGACAGGAATAACGAACAAAATGTATCTAACGTACCTACAGGAACTTATCCTTTGGTATGGGAAAACTCTCCTAAGTTTGGAATGGTGTGGGAACTTAAGGATGTACCTAACCGTTCTGAGTGTAAGATTCACGCTGCAAATATGTGGAATCAAATAAACGGATGCATCGCACCGGGCACGTATTTGGGTGAAATAAATAACGATGGATACTACGACACCCTAGCAAGTGGAGATGCACTTAAAAGGTTTCATTTAGCCTTAGAGGATATGCAAGAACAGGGTACTACAATAACAATATTTAACTCATACCTTTAAAATGAAAAAAATACTAGAATTTTTTGGTTCAAATGTAATAGGAGACATTGGTAAAGTAATAGACAATTTATTTACTTCTGATGAGGAACGCATTAATGCAAGGAACAAAATAATGCAGGTTCTAAAAGAAAAGGAGTTAGAGCTTCAGAAAATGCAAACCGATATTATTATAGCGGAGGCTAAGGGTAATTGGATGCAAAGAAGTTGGAGACCACTTCTTATGTTATCCTTCGGTTTTATAGTTATATATGTAAAATTTATAGGCCCATTGTTTAATTTACCTATACCTGAGCTTGAAATTGAGTTTTGGGATTTATTAAAAATAGGAATTGGTGGATATGTAGTTGGAAGGACAGGAGAGAAGATGATGACTACCTATGTCAACAAAAAGTAGTGGAAGAATTTATGTATCTTTGTGCTTTATAAAAGAACTAAATGGCAAGAATTAGTACATACGCTTTAGATTCAGATTTAGTAGGAGGTGATAAATGGATTGGGACATCGGCTAATAGTTTAGTTTCTAATGCCACAAAAAACTTTTCACTAAATGCAGTAGCTCGGTTTTTAAACAAGACCGGAATAATAGAGTCTCAGGCTTTACGTTATAAGTATCAAAATAAATTAGTCGCTGAAGACAGGGAGATGGGTACAATATCGTTCCCTACTCCTATTGGAGACAATGTAAACTTTTCGGCTATATCATCTTGGATGTTAAGTACTTTTGCTTTGCCAATAACAGGAGTTGTGGGAAAGGATGTTCACGAGTTTTACACAGCACCTTTAATAGGGTCAACTGTTCTTGTGACTAATGCAGCTAACCCTACTAATTGGGCTATTTACTTATGGAACAGTTCAACACAGAATGTGTTAGAGCCTAATTTTTATGACATAGGTTTAACGTTTATATCAGGTTCAGGGAAAATAACAGATGGTCAGGATTACTTTATATCTCTATTAAGATATGATTATTCATCGACCACAGGAGATAAAAACTTTGTGTATACACAGGCAGCAGCAAGTAACACTTGGGTTGTGAGTCATAACCTAAACAAGTACTGTTCAGTAGCTGTTGTAGACACGGCAGGAACTACCATTTATGGCGGCATAGAGTATGACAGTTTAAACCAAGTAACAATAACGTTTAGTGCTCCGTTTTCGGGACAGGCGTTTTGCAATTAAGAATAATAATTAATAATTAATAAATAAAAAAGTTATGGCAATTAGGTATCTAGACAACATTAACTTAGAGGAAAATCAGTTACTGAACGCCTCTTTGCAACAAGTCAGTTCAGACCCTGCGGGATTTGAGGGACAAATTATTTACAACACAACAAGTAATGTGTTCAAGTATTACTCAGGTACAACCGGTTCGGGTACTTGGATTTCATTAGACGGAACAGGTGATATTACACAGGTTAACATTACAGCCGGAAACGGATTAAGTGGTACATCTGTAAACACTACATCGGGAGCACACATTCAAACATTGACTGTAGGAGAAGGTGACGGTATACAAATAAACACAACTAATGTTGCTGTTGATTCAACGGTAGTAAGAACATCAGGCACACAGACTATTGGAGGTGCAAAAACCTTCACCACGATTCCTGTAGTAGGAACGGCTAGTATATCAGACGATTCAACTAAGGCGGCATCTACTGCTTGGGTTAAAGACCAAGGTTATGTAGGCAGTTCAGGAGTAACAAGCATTACACTTGCAGCAAATACAGGCACAGGAACAGCAATTACAGGCGTAGGAACACAGACATTTACAGGCACAGGCCTTATGTCAACCGCAGTATCAGGTACTACGGTAACTATTAGCACTACAGCGACAGACAATACAGGTGATGTAGAATCTTTAGGTGGAAATGTAGGAGCTAATATTACAAACACTATTGGAGGAACAACAGCAGTCCCGACAGTAATTTCAGTATTGAATGCAACAGGAACAGCAAGTTCATCCACTTACTTAAGGGGTGATAACTCTTGGGCAACAGTTCCGGGTGGATACACATTTTGGACAGCTCGTGCTGATACAGGCCCTGACAATACTATCGTAGATGGCGATACTGTTGATTTCGAAGGTGGAACAGGACTTAGTAGTTTAATAGCTACGGTTGGTTCTATATCTACTGTGAAAATAAACTTAGATAACACGGCAGTAACAGCAGGTAGTTATACTCTAGCTAATATTACTGTTGATGCACAAGGTAGAATTACCACAGCATCTAATGGAGCACCGGGTTCTAGCACCTTTATGCGTAATTGGAGAATAACAGCTGACACAGGAACAACAACTTCTGTAACTCAAAATGATTTAGTAGACATCCAAGGTGGCACAGGTATCGCTACAAGTGCAAGTGGACTTGTTATAGACGTAGAGCTTGACCTTGATGATTTGCCACCTGCAACAACTTACGATGGTGGTACTGAGTATCTCGCAATGGTAACTGCAGGAAATACATCAAGTAAAATTTTAGGAGAGGATATTAGTGTAACGGAGCTTGGAGCACCAACTGCTAACTTTGATATTGACACACATAAAATAATAAACGTTGTTGACCCAACAAATGACCAAGACGCAGCTACTAAGAAGTATGTAGATGATAATATAGTTGGTGGATTAATATATCAAGGTGGATATAACGCAGCAAGTAACATACCTAACTTAGATAGTAACCCAAATCCAAATAACATTAAGAAGGGTTGGACATATACAGTAACTCAAGATGGTCTGTTCTTTACGGAACAAGTAAGAATAGGTGATGTAATTATTGCAGAGGTAGACGCACCAACAGCTTTAGCTGATTGGACAACTGTTCAGAATAACATTGACATTGCAACAACTAGTGTTGCGGGTATTGCTTCTTTCCCTACAGCAGGCGGAACAAGTATAACTGCAGCAGGTGCTGTATCACTAGCAAACGTAGGTTCAGCAGGAAGTGTTGGTTCAGCTAGTCAGTCTTTAAGTATCACAACAGATGCTAAGGGTAGGGTAACATCAAGAAGTGCTCAAAACATTCAAATTGCATCAACACAGATTACAAACTTCTGTACTGCGGTTGAGACTTGTATTGGTGATGCAACCGAGTATAGTACAACTATTGGTGATGGAGTTGACCTTAGTTGGCCTGTAACTCATAATTTAGATACAAAACTAGTAATCGTTCAGCTTTTTGATTCAAGCACATTTGATACTGTTCATGCTACTGTAGTAAGAACGTCTGATGATGTTGTGACTATATCAACAGCTTCAGCTATTGCACAAGATGATGTGACGGTATTGATTAAAGCAATAAAAGCCTAATATAAATATTCCCACTATGCCTTAGGGTGTAGTGGGTTTTTAAAAAAAAATTTAATACACAATGGCAATTACATTTTTAGATAGCTTAATTACATCAGGAGATTTAACAGTTTCAGGTGGTGATATAGTTTTAGGAGGTACAGGAAGAATACAAGGTGTAGATACTGTTTCGGCTAATACGGATGCCGCTAATAAGTTATATGTAGATAATGCTATTGCAGGAGTACCTCAAGGAGATATTACAGGTGTAACCGCAGGAACAGGTATGACAGGTGGTGGCACAAGTGGTACTGTTGTTTTAAATGTTATTGGAGGAACAGGGATTACCGCTAACGCTAATGACATTGAGATTGATTCAACGGTATTAACAACTACAGGAAGTCAAACTATAACAGGAGCTAAAAGATTTAATGGTAGTATTCTCGATGCAGGTGGTTCATCAGGAACACCGGGGCAAGTTCTTGCTAGTACAGGGGCGGGTCAGGTTGATTGGGTAGCCGCAAGCGGTGGCGGTGGCGGAACTATTAACGGTTCTACAGTTGCAACTAGAGTAGCTTTTGGTGCTGCTAGTTCAACTACTGAAATAACTAGTGACCCCGGTTTAACTTATTCTTCTCAAAATGGTTTAAGTGTTGGAGATACAACAGGAAGCGGAAATTCTGCTATAAGTATGGATAAAGGTTCAGCAGGACAAGGTCGTTTTATTATGAAAGAATCAGGTAATGAAAAGTTTTCAATAAAGCTTGACATTTCTGAAGAAACTTATATAACAGCAGCCAATAAACTTACGATAGCTACTACCGGCACAACTAGAGATATACTAATAGATTCCACAGGAAATGTAGGTATAGGTGACTCAACCCCTTCGTCAACTTTAAGTGTAGATGGAGGAGTTCAGATTGGTAACGATACTGCTACGTCTGCGGTAGACCTTTATAATAAAGTAGGTACTTTTAGATATAGAACTACAACAGGAATTAAAAACTTTAGTTATGTAGATATGGTTATGCAGACAGCAGGAACGGTTGGTGCATCAACAGGAACTTATGAGTGGGTTAATATAGTACAAAACTCTTGGACATAATATGGCAGAAAAAAAATATATGACAGACTCTATTACTGTAACAAGTAATATCGTAGATAGTTTAGGTGCTACAGGAACTAATGGTCAAGTTTTGAGTTCAACAGGAACTGCAACAGAATGGGTTGATAGTTCAGGTGGTACAGATGCAGATTATTTTAGAGCTCCTTTGCTTTCGCTTACTACAATAAACAGCAGTTTAACTATGGTTGAGTATGCAGTAATAGGCTCACCTACAAATAATAATGGAGGATGGACTTCAACATCTACCTTAATTACACCTGCAAGTGTAGGTATATACGAAGTTAGTGTTATGTGTTATTACACAGGTTCTGTTACGAGGGCTAATGTTGGAATGACTGTTGCTATTGATGGTGTTTTTGACCAACCTATTGCGGCTATGGGTTACCTTAGAAATTCAAGTGGTCATAATGAATCTAGTCTTACTTTTACTTCTCTTGTTGAAATAGAAATAAATTCAAAAGGAGATATGGAAACAATTAGCATAGGATTTCAAAGACTTGCAGCAGCAGGTACTATAACTGTTGATGGTGCTAAAAGTGGTATAAGTGTTATACAGATAGCTTAATGGGAAAAGAGTATATAACAGATGAGTTGGAGGTTTCAGGGACTCTTTGTATTCCTGATTCCGACACTCCCGGAACTAATGGTCAAGTTCTTACTAAAGGTAATGGAGGTATATTGCAATGGGCAACACCTTCAAGTGGTGGTGTAAGTAATTCATTTACTCCTGTTTATTTGAAAACAAATTTTGTAAATGAAACAGTTAGATTTACTAGTAGTATGTCGAAAAGAGATGTTTTTAACACCACTCCTGTTTTTTCTAGTGCGGGTATATCTGTTACAAATGTTCAAGATATAACAGTAACATCTGCGGGTATGTATAAAATTACACTAATGGCTTATATGACATCCAATAGTAATAGAACAAATTTAAGTTTTCAACTTGCTTTTGATAGTGTTTTTTCAGGGCCTGTTGCAGCTATGGGGTATATTAAAACCTCAGATGGTCATAATGAAAGTAGTGTTACTTATAGTTATACAGCTTTTATTTCTTCAAACGAAGAGATATCTGTAGGAGCACAACAACTAACAAATTTCTTTAATACGGTTAATATAGTAGGAGGAACTTCTAGTTCAATTTCTATACATAAAATTGGAAAAGAAATAGTATAAATTAAAAAAAAAGATATGATAACTTATTATTGGGATTGCACAAGGGTAGACGCTTACCCTGAATATGAGACAGGAGGAGATACTTATCCTGATGTTGTTTTTTATATAAATTGGAAGGTTATTGCAACCTCAGACGTATTAGACCCTGAAGGGATTCCTTACACTACATATAACGAAAATTCTATAGAAATAGACGTAAGCAATATAACGGACTTTATTCCTTTTTCAGAACTGACAAATGAAATTTCTGTAGAGTGGACTAAATCAACAATGGGAGTTGATGGTGTTGCTTTGGTAGAAGAAGGTTTGGCTTATGGAATTGAGCAATTAATAAACCCTCCTGCTGTATCACTTGTAATAGGAGAATAAAAATTATTATTAGTAGTTATATTTTTCATATCTTTGTAGAATATTAATAATTAAAATTAAATCAAATGTCAAAAAAGTTAACAAAAAAAGAATTAGAAACAATTCAAGGATTAGTAAACGAGTTTAATCAAGCAAAAATAAAACTTGGAGATACAGTAATATCTCAAGCTAGTTTGATAAAACAAGTAGAAGAACTTAAAGCTACTTACTCTAAACAGGAGCAGTCTTTAATAAAAAAATATGGTGCAGATGCTGTAATAAATATTGAAACAGGAGAAATCACCAAATCTAAAGAAGAAGAAGAACTAACAAAAGTATAATACAATGGCAAGAATTAGCACATACCCTATATCACAACCGACTGTTAATGATATTTTATTAGGCTCGGATGCAGACAATTTGGATGTGACTAAGAACTATTTGCTTGGAGATATTATAGCATTAATTCCGGGAGGAAGTCTTAGCGTTCAGTCGCTAAACACTTTAACCGGAGTTGTTACTATAAATGGTTTAGGTGGTATTACGGTTACTGAGACAGGTAGTGTTATATCTATCGATGGAAGTAATGCAGGGAGTATAAGTAGCTTAACCACAAATGGAACAACAGGAGCAGCAACATTAATAGCAGGAGCTTTAAACATACCTGACTATAGTAGCTCAGGAGTTACAGATGTAAACTCAATAACAGGCTCTGTTAGTGTACAGCCTAAAGGTGGTATTGTTATTACAGAAGTTGGTAATGTTTTGTTTGTTGACGGAAGCAATGCAGGTCAGTTTGATAGCTTAAGTGTTAATGGAACAACAGGAGCAGCAACATTAATTGGGGGAGTTTTAAATATTCCTGATTATGGTAGTGGTGTTTCAGGAGTTACAGATGTAAATTCAATAACAGGCTCTGTTAGTGTACAGTCTAAAGGTGGTATTGCTATTACAGAGGTTGGTAATGTTTTATTTGTTGATGGAACTAATGCAGGTCAGTTTGATAGTTTGAGTGTCAATGGAAACAATGGCCCTGCAACATTTATAGGAGGAGTTTTGAATGTTCCTCAATACCAAAGAGCTATTACTGTTACAACAGGAGGAACAGGAGCAGCTAGTTTAATAGGAGCACAACTAAATATTCCTTATGAGCCTATAAGCTTAAGTGTTAATGGAAGTAATGGCCCTGCAACCCTTATAGGTACAGCCTTGAATATTCCTCAATATCAAAGAGCTATTACTGTTACAACAGGAGGAGGAGGAGAAGCAAGTCTTATAGGGGCACAACTAAATATACCTTATCTAAATTCATATAACACAGGAGCACCAACAGTTGTAAATGCATCAGCTTCAGGTAGTTCGTCTATCCCTACAAAAGCTGCATCAGGGGCTACAGTAAATATGTATTCGTGCACTTGGTCAGGAGGTAATGGTAATTATACTCTTACATTGCCATCTGCAACAACAGATGCTTACAGAAGCATTAGGGTAATTACTGATGGGACTTTTACAAACAACACTTTGCAAGTTATATTAACTCCTGTATTTGGACAAACTATAAATGGAGTATCTTCTGTAGCTTTAAACAAACAATACACAGGTATTTTAGTTTGGTCTGATGGTTCAAATTGGAGGGTAATCCAACAAATATCATAATAAATGGATATAAGAAAAATAGCTGTTGGCCCTGATTACAAGTCAGGAGCAATGCATTATATAGCAGGTCAAGAAGTTTTAGGGAACACATCAGTTATTCATCTTATAAAATATAACGAATCATCGGATTCTTTTGAAATTTGGATTAAATCAAAAGATAAAAACGAAGTTATTTTATGGAAAAGGTTTATTAATATGCCTGTATCTATAGAGTTCAATGTGAATTTTTAGAATCAAATTAAAACATGAAATCACCGTTCTTTTTTATAGCGACTCCTTTAAAGGGGAGGCGTTACAATAACACCAAAGATATTGGTGGGATTGAGTTTATAACAAGCACATCCGAAGAAGACCATAAGTTCTCTAACCGAGAGGCTATAGTTATGGAAGTCCCATTAGGGTATGAAGGCCCTATAAAGAAAGGTTACAAGCTTCTTGTACACCACAACGTATTCAAATTTTATAACGACATTAAAGGTGCTAGGAAAAGCGGTAGGAGTTTTTTTAAAGACAACTTGTTTTTTATTGAACCTGACCAATTTTTCCTATATCACGATGGAAAAGAATGGCATACCTACGACAGGTATTGCTTTGTTAAGCCTATAAAAAAAGAAGATTCCTATCTTTATAAGAATACTAAAGAAGAACCCTTAGTTGGATTGGTTAAGTTTCCAAATAAATACTTGATTAGTAAGGGTGTTAGCAAGGGTGATAAGGTTTGTTTTCAACCTGATAGCGAATATGAGTTTGAGGTTGATGGTGAAAAATTATACCGTATGTATGACCACCAAATAACTATGGTACTATGAGAAGAGATTGGAAAGATATTCTATACGATGAAATAAAAGATGACGAGGAGATTGGATTCTTTAGTCATAAATTAAGAAAATCTAAAAGGATTAAAAATGACATCAAAAGAAACAAAGCTAAAGATAATAAAGGCAGGGCACAAGGCGGTGGAACAGCTTATTAAAGTAGCTGAGGAAAAGATTATTAAGCACGACCCGGAAGACGCTTTGTCTGCAGATAGATTAAAAAATGCAGCCGCTACTAAAAAGTTGGCAATATTTGATGCGTTTGAAATTCTAAATAGAATAGAAGCAGAGCAAAAAGAAATAGAAGTTTCTGAAAAAGGGGCAAGTAAAACTGATACCAAACAAGGATTTGCAGAACGAAGGTCAAGAGGATAACTTATATATCGTAATAAAAGACTTTATTCCGAAGTCTGTGCTTACCAATAAAAACAAAGGTAAGTCGTGGGAGTATGGATATAATCCAAAATATAACTTTATTGTCATATCAAAGGATGGTACTCTTGGAGATGTAGTAAGTATACGTGGATTGGTAATCGGACTTCCTGCTACTCCAAAGTCTTGTTGGTCAAGGTCTAAGAAAAAAGAAGAGCAGTATTGGGAAAGGCAGGAGTTGCCTAAAGAGTTATCTAAGATTAAATCTATATTTCAATGGAATGATTTGCCATCAGACTTTAAAGATAGGCACGTTGATTACATTGAGCAAGAGTTTGATTATAGGGAGAGTGGGATGTTTTTTAAGAACAATGGCACGCCCTCTTATATTACAGGGTCTCATTATATGTATCTTCAATGGACATCAATAGATGTAGGGTATCCTGACTTTAGGGAAGCAAACAGAATTTTTTGGATTTATTGGGAGGCTTGTAAAGCTGATAAAAGAAGTTTTGGGATGGACTATTTAAAGATAAGGCGTTCAGGTTTTTCTTTTATGGGGTCTTCTGAGTGTATAAATGTAGGTACTTTAGCAAGAGATGCAAGGGTTGGTATACTATCTAAGACAGGTAGTGACTCTAAGAAAATGTTTACAGATAAGGTTGTCCCTATAAATAGTAGGCTTCCTTTTTTCTTTAAGCCTATTATGGATGGTATGGATAAGCCAAAAACTGAGTTAGCATTCAGAATACCTGCATCAAAGATTACAAAGAAAAATATGTTTACCGTTCTTAATGATGATATGGAAGGTCTTGACACGACAATCGATTGGAAGAATACGGATGACAACTCTTATGATGGTGAAAAACTATTGTTATTAGTACACGATGAGAGTGGAAAGTGGATTAAGCCTAACAATATACTAAACAATTGGCGAGTTACAAAAACCTGTTTACGTTTGGGTAGCAAGATTATAGGTAAGTGTATGATGGGTTCAACCTCAAATGCATTAAGCAAGGGTGGTGGTAACTTTAAGAAGTTATATGAGGACTCAGATATTACTAGCCGTAACAGAAATGGTCAAACGAAAAGCGGTATGTATTCACTTTTTATTCCGATGGAGTGGAATATGGAGGGATTCATTGATAGGTTTGGGTTTCCTGTCTTACATAATCCTGACAAACCTGTATTAGGTATTGATAATGAGATGATTACTCAAGGAGCAATTGACTATTGGCAGGCAGAAGTGGACTCTTTAAAAGATGATGCCGATGCATTAAATGAATTTTATAGACAGTTTCCTAGAACAGAGTCTCACGCTTTTAGAGATGAAAGTAAGCAGTCATTGTTTAACCTAACAAAGATATACCAACAAATTGATTATAACGACACTTTAATAACAGAGCATCACGTTACTCGTGGCTCGTTTGCTTGGAAGGATGGAATAAAAGATACTAAGGTTGTTTGGAGTCCTAATAAAAGCGGGAGATTTCTTGTAAGTTGGACTCCTAGTGGAACTTTGCAAAACAGGGTAGAAACTAGGCACGGAAAGAAGTGGCCCGGCAATGAACACATTGGAGCTTTCGGTTGTGACAGTTATGACATCTCAGGAGTAGTTGGTGGTGGTGGTTCTAATGGAGCACTACACGGACTTACTAAGTTTAGTATGGAAGACGCACCGAGCAATGAGTTTTTTTTAGAGTATATAGCAAGACCTCAAACAGCAGAGATATTCTTTGAAGATGTTCTAATGGCTTGTGTTTTTTATGGTATGCCTATACTTTGTGAGAACAATAAGCCAAGGCTGTTGTATCACTTTAAAAATAGAGGTTATAGGGGCTATAGTATGAATAGACCTGATAGGGTTATTAATAAACTTTCTAAGACAGAAAAAGAATTAGGAGGAATACCTAACTCAAGTGAAGATATAAAGCAGGCACACGCATCAGCTATAGAGTCACACATTGAAAAGTATATAGGATTTGGTTCTGAGGTTGGTGACAGAAATGAAGATGATATAGGCTCAATGCCTTTTAATAGAACTTTAGATGATTGGGCTAAGTTTGATATTAGCAATAGAACTAAGTTTGATGCTAGTATATCTTCAGGATTGGCTATAATGGCCTGTCAAAAACACCTATATCAACCTACTAAAAAAGAGTCGAAAATAATCGTTAACTTTGCGAGATATAATAACAAGGGAACAATAAGCGAATATATTCAATGAGAGATGTTAATGTAAACATAACATCGACAGGTTTTCCAAGTCAATTTGTATCGGATTCTGAGAAGAAGAAAGATGAGTTTGGCTTACAGGTCGGTCAGGCTATTCAATATGAATGGTTTAAGAAAGACGGAACTCAATGTAGATTCTACGACCAATGGAGAACTTTCCATAGGCTTAGGCTTTATGCAAGGGGAGAACAATCTGTTGGTAAATATAAAAACGAATTAGCAATAGATGGGGATTTAAGTTATCTTAATTTAGATTGGACACCTGTTCCTATACTTCCTAAGTTCGTAGATATCGTAGTTAATGGGATGTCTGACAGACTATTTAAGGTTAAGGCTTTTGCACAGGACGCAATGTCTCAGCAAAAACGAAGCAAGTATCAAGACCTTATTCAGGGACAGATGGTTGCTAAGCCTATTCTAGAAACAATTCAAAAGAAAACAGGAGCAAATCCTTTTGTTACTTCGCCTGATGAGTTACCTGAATCAGATGAAGAGTTGGCTTTGTATATGCAATTGAACTACAAGCCTGCAATTGAGATTGCTGAAGAGCAAGCTGTTAATACTATTTTTGAAGACAATAAGTATGTAGACATTAGAAAAAGATTTGACTATGACCAAACGGTTATAGGTATATCTGTAGGTAAGCACGAGTTTTTACCCGGTTCAGGTGTTGAGATTAGTTATGTAGACCCTGCAAATGTGGTGTACAGTTATACTGAAGACCCACACTTTAAGGATTGTTTTTATTGGGGAGAGGTTAAGACAGTTCCTATTACGGATTTAATGAAGATTGACCCAACACTTTCTAAAGAGGATTTAGAAACAATTTCTAAAAGCTCACAGGGTTGGATGGATTATTACAATACAGCACAGTATTATGATAATGATATATTTTATAGAGACACTTGTACTTTAATGTACTTCAATTACAAGACAACAAATACGTTTACTTATAAGAAAAAAATAAATGATTCCGGTTCAATAAAAATGGTTCAAAAGGATGACACATTTAATCCACCGGCTGAGATGCTTGAGGAAGGAAACTTTGAAAAGGTATCTAAAACAATTGATGTATGGTATGAGGGTATAATGGTTATGGGTACAAACATCTTGTTAAAGTGGGAGATGGCTGAGAATATGGTTAGACCTAAGTCAGCGTCTCAGCACGCTATACCAAATTATATAGCGGTAGCACCTCGTATGTACAAGGGTGTTATTGAGTCTTTAGTTAGAAGGATGATACCGTTCGCTGACCTTATTCAGATTACTCATTTAAAACTTCAGCAGGTTATATCTAAGGTTGTACCTGACGGTGTGTTTATTGATGCCGATGGATTAAATGAAGTAGACTTGGGTACAGGTAATGCTTATAATCCTGCAGATGCTTTACGATTATACTTCCAAACAGGTAGTGTTATCGGTAGGAGCTACACGCAAGATGGTGATTACAATCAAGGTAAAGTTCCTATAACACAGCTTACAAGCAGTTCGGGAGCGTCTAAAACACAAATGCTTATAGGCAACTATAATCACTACTTAGGAATGATTCGCTCTGTAACAGGCTTAAATGAAGCAAGAGACGGAAGTTCTCCTGACCCTAATGCTTTAGTTGGTGTTCAGAAGTTAGCAGCATTAAATTCAAACACAGCTACAAGACACATACTTGAAGGAAGTTTATATATGTACAGAGCATTTGCTCAGGCATTAACTTATAGAATATCTGATATTTTAGAGTATGCTGATTTTAAAGATGAGTTTGTAAACCAAATTGGAAAATACAACGTAAGTATTTTAGGAGAGATATCTGACTTATATATTTATGACTTTGGTATATTTATAGAGGTTGCACCTGACGAGGAACAAAAAGCTCAGTTAGAGCAAAATATTCAAATGGCTCTATCTAAGGGAGGAATAGATTTAGAGGATGCTATTGACATAAGAGAGCTTAGAAATATTAAGACTGCAAACCAACTTTTAAAATTAAAAAGGAAGTCAAAGCAAGAGCGAGAGGAGAGATTGGTTGCAGAGCAACAGGCAATGCAGGCTCAACAAGCAATGCAACAGCAACAGGCTCAAGCTCAAATTCAAGCTCAAGGTATTCAAATGCAACTTGACCAAAAACTGCAAATTATTCAAGCAGAAAATCAAGCGGCAATGCAAAGAATGCAAGGTGAAGCTCAATTAAAAGCAGGTCTTATGGACAGGGAGTTTCAAATAAATATGCAACTTAGAGGAGCTGAAGAAGCACAACTAGGAGCAAGAGAACAAAAAAGAGAAGACGCTAAGTCTCAAAGAATTAGTCAACAAAATAGTGAGCAAAGTAAGTTGATAAATCAAAGAAAAAATAACCTACCTCCAATGACATTTGAATCTAACGAGGATAGTATGGATGGGTTTGATTTTTCTGAATTCAATCCAAGGTAAATTATAAATTAAATCTAAATTAAATATGGAATACACAAATGTAAAAATTGTTTCTGACGCTGAAGAGAAGTCGGTACAACAGGTTGAAGGGGAGTTGCTTAATAAGCACGAACAGAAGTTTGAAGATACACAGCCTACTGATATAGAATCTGTTGAAACACAGACTATTGAGTCAGAGCCTGTTGATAGTAGTTTGAAAGAAGAAGACGTTCTTTCTTTTATGAGAAACAGGTACGGCAAGGAGATTAATTCTCTTGACGACTTAACTCAAGCACGAGAAGAAAATAGTGAGCTACCTGAAGACGTAGCTGCTTATTATAAGTATAAAAAAGAAACAGGAAGAGGTATAAAGGATTTTGTTAAGTTAAACGAAGACTTTGATGCGAAAGACCCTGATAAATTATTAAGAGAGTATTTAACCGCTACTGAGAAAGGGCTAGACGAAGAGGATATTGATTCAATGATGGAAGATTACTTCTATGATGAAGACCTTGACGAAGAGTCTGATATTAGAAAGGTTAAACTTTTAAAAAAGAAAACTATTGCTAAGGCCAAAGATTATTTTGAAGCTGAAAAAGAAAAATATGGAACATCCCTTGAGTCAAGTGGGTTATCCTTTTCTTCGGAAGAACAAGAAGAGTTGGAGGTGTATAAGCAGTATGTTAGTGAGGCTAAGACTAAGGACGAAGAAATATTGCGTAAAGCCGATTGGTATAAGCAAAAGACTTCAGAAGTTTTCGGAGGCGAGTTCAAAGGTTTTGAGTTTACTGTTGATGGAGACAAAAAAGTTAATTTCAAGCCGGGGGAAACAAGTGAGTTATTAAATAAGCATCAATCACCTCAAGACTTTGTAAAGGATTACTTAGACGAGGATGGTATGCTTAAGGATTCAGTTGGATACCACAAGTCATTAGCCGTGGCAATGAACCCTGACAAGTTTGCTAAGTTCTTTTATGAGCAAGGTAAGGCTGAAGGAAAGGATGATGTAATGAAACAGACTAAGAACGTGAATATGTCTGCAAGAAATACACCTGAATTTTCATCACAAGGGGGAACGCAAGTTAGAGCCGTCAATCCTGACTCGGGACGTGGCTTGAAAATAAGGAGCAATAAGAAAAATAATTAATATTAAAAATTAGAAAAAATGGCAGGACAAGTAAATGCAACGCCCGGATTCGATTTGCAGCCAAGTGCATCGCAAGTACCGTTATCCACAAATTATATTACCAACTTTGATTTCTTAAATCAGTATCTTCCTGATACTTACGAAAAGGAATTTGAGCGTTATGGTAACAGAACAATCTCATCTTTCCTACGTATGGTAGGTGCTGAGATGCCTTCTAACTCTGACCTTATCAAATGGGCAGAACAAGGAAGATTACACACGAAGTATGTAAACTGTCTATCTACAGGAGCAGCAGCAGATGATGTAGCTACTATTGGAGTGAATGACGTTTTAGTACCGGCAAACCAAGCAGCAGGACAGGCATCGCAAATTGCGGTACGTGTTGGACAGACTGTAATGGTTATTGGAAACGCAGGTGGCGGTTCTAACAAAGCAATTGTAACTGCAGTTAATACAGCGGCAGCAACTTTTGATATAGCTTATTATGAAGCAGGAGGACAGTCTTTTGGTCAAGCAGAGGTTTGTACTGTATTTATTTATGGTTCAGAGTTCAAGAAAGGAACAAACGGAATGCAAGGCTCTTTAGAGGCTGATGACGTAATCTTTGAAAACTCTCCAATTATCATAAAAGATAAGTACTCTGTATCAGGTTCTGATATGGCTCAAATTGGATGGGTTGAGGTTACAACTGAGAACGGTGCTTCAGGATACCTATGGTATTTGAAGTCTGAGCACGAAACTCGTTTACGTTTTGATGATTACTTAGAGACTGCAATGATTGAAGCTGTTCCTGCTGAAGTAGGTTCGGGTGCAATTGCAGCTACAGGTGATGTAGGAAACAAAGGTTCTGAAGGTATATTCCACGTAGTCTCTAATAGAGGTAACGTATGGGGTGGAGGAAATCCAACTACACTAGCAGAATTTGATACCATCGTTAGTCGTTTAGACAAGCAGGGTGCTATTGAAGAGAACGTATTATTCGTTGACAGAGATTTCTCTTTTGATATTGATGATATGTTAGCTACACTTAACGGTTACGTTGCAGGTGGTTCTTCTAACTCAGCGTCTTTCGGTTTGTTTGACAACGATACTGAAATGGCATTGAACTTAGGATTCTCAGGATTCCGTAGAGGTTACGATTTCTACAAGTCTGATTGGAAATACTTGAATGACCCAACAATGCGTGGTGGTCTTGCAGGTGGAGCAGGTTCAGGTAAAGTAAGTGGTATGTTAGTTCCTGCAGGTTCTACTTCTGTTTATGACCAAATCTTAGGAAAGAATGCAAAGCGTCCTTTCTTACACGTTCGTTACAGAGCTTCAGAAACTGAAGACAGACGTTACAAGACTTGGATTACAGGTTCAGCAGGTGGAGCACAGAACTCTGACCTTGATGCAATGGAGGTAAACTTCTTGTCTGAGAGAGCAGTATGTACTTTAGGTGCAAATAACTTCTTTATCTTCCAAGATTAAGTAGATTAAATATAGGATGGTGTCTTTAAGGACACCATCCTTTTTATTATAAACTTTAAATTATATCAAATGAAAAAAGGTACAAAAAAATTTGTAGATAAGACTTACAAACTAACAAGAGACGCAGCTCCTCTTTCTTTTATGCTGCCAACTAGAAACTCAAGAAGGTTTCCATTGTTACACTTTGATGATGTAACAGGTACAAACCGTGCTCTTAGGTATGCACGTAATCAAAACTCACCATTTGAAGATGAGCAGGATGGAAATGCTATACTAGAGCCTGTTATTTTTGAAGATGGTTTCTTAAACGTTCCAAAAAACAATCAGGTATTACAAGAGTTTTTACACTATCATCCATTAAACGGTAAAAAATTTAATGAAGTAAATGAGGCAAAAGATGCAGCAGAGATTGTTGAAATCTTAAACTTAGAAGTAGATGCTTTAATTGAAGCAAGACAGCTTTCTATAGAAATGATAGAGAATGTTAGCCGAGTATTATTTGGAAAAGATTCATCTAAAGTATCAACAGCAGAACTAAAGCGTGATATTTTAATATTTGCAAAGAGAGAGCCACAAGAGTTTTTAAATATTCTTGGAGACCCTATGCTGAAACTACAAGGAAATGTTGCTTTATTTTTTGATAAGAAATTACTTACCTTTAGAAAAAACCAAAAGGAGGTATGGTTCAATACTTCAAGTAATAAAAGTAGAATGCTAGTAGTCCCTTACGGAGAGGATGCAAAGTTTATTGTTGCTTCTTATTTATCAAGCGATGAAGGATTAGATTCATTAAAATTACTTGAAAGTATTTTAGAGTCTTAGTAATAAACATTATAAGATAGAATAGGAGGTCACAAAATGTGACCTCTTTTTTTTTCCCTATCTTTGTAAAAAAGTTTACGATGATAAACGCAGTAAGAAACACAGTACTGTCTGTGTTAAATAAAAATAATTACGGATACTTATCTCCGTCAGATTTCAACTTGTTTGCAAAACAGGCTCAGTTAGATATATTCGAGAATTACTTTTACGAATACAACTATCAAATAAACAAAGAGAATGCTCGTCAGTCAGGAGATGGATATGCTGATATTACAAAGAGTATAGAGGAGGCTATTGATTTGTTTTCAGAAACAAAAGGATTATCTCAAAACTTTGAAAGTTTATATTTTGCACCCTCTCAAACTACTACAGGTAGTGATTACTATTTATTAAATAAAGTATTAATACAACAAGGACTTTTAGATGAGGGTACTACAACAGCAACCACAGGAGGTGGAAACAAATTAATTGATAACCAAGCAGACTTTACAGTAGATGTAAATGTAGGCGATATAGTAGCAGTAGAAAATAATGGTATAAAGTATGTTATAGTTACTTTAGTAGAGAATGCAACAACACTTCAGACAACAGGAGGAAATTCTTTTTGGAACTCAATAGGGTTAAAGTATTCTATTTTTAAAAAAGGAAGCAATCTAGAAGAGGCAGAGCAAGTTGCTCATAGCAAGATAACTATGCTTTCTAACTCTATATATACCGCACCAACACTAACTTTCCCTGCTTATACTCAGGAAGATATTAATTTAACGGTATATCCTGATACAATAAAAGCGGTAGGGCAAGTAAAATCTCAGTACATAAGGTATCCTAAAACCCCAAAATGGACTTACATAGACTTACTAAACGGTGAGCCGGCATTTAATGCATCGGCTGCTGACTATCAAGACTTTGAAATACCATTAGACGATGAGGTTAATTTAATTTTAAAGATACTTCAATACGCAGGTGTATCTATTAGAGAGTCAGACATATATCAGTTTGCACAGGCAGAAGAACAACAAGATAATCAAGCACAACAATAATGGCATATATATCAGAATATCAGTATTACGAAAATGGGGGAGTAGCACCAATAGATAATAATTGGGGTTCATATCAGTATGTATCTTTATACGATATAGTAAATAACTTTATGTTGATGTACTCAGGGAATCATAACCTTGTTAATAACGAAGAGAGATATAGAGTTTTATTTCACGCAAAACGTGCAATTCAAGAGTTAAACTATGATGCTTTTAAAGAAATAAAAATATTAGAATTAAATGTAGATAGTCAGTTAAGGTTTGTACTTCCTCAAGATTATGTTAATTGGGTTAGAATATCTCAGTATAGAAACGGATTGTTATTTCCTTTAAGCGAAAATATTCAGACACAATCTTCTGCTGCATATCTTCAAGATAATACAGGAAAGATTTTATTTGATGTAGATGGTAATATTTTAAGACCTGAGTTTTCTAATCTTGATTATGATAGAATTGTAGGTATGGGGCAAAGTATATACTTAGACCAAAACAATGGACAGTTCAATGGACTTCCGGGATACAACTGTGATGGTAATTGGTATTTTGAATTTGGTATTGGAGCAGCTTTTGGATTAAATACAGAGACTGCAAATGCAAACCCAACGTTTACTATTGATAAAGCTGCAGGTGTAATAAACTTTAGTTCAAGTATGGCTAATCAAATAGCTGTCCTTGAGTATGTTTCAGATGGAATGGAAGGCGGGGATGACTCTAGGGTTAATGTCAACAAGTTATTTGAGGAATATGTTTACGCATTTATTGAGTTCTCAATACTAAACTCTAAACTTAATGTTCAGGAGTATATTATAACAAGAGCAAGAAAACGCAAGGGAGCACTTCTAAGGAACGCAAAAATAAGAATAAGCAATATACATCCGGGAAGATTATTAATGAACCTGAGAGGTCAGGATAAGTGGATTAAGTAATATGGCAAACACATCTAGAAATTTTATTAAGGGTATAATGAACAAGTCGCTAGATGAGCGAATTATTCCTAACGGACAATATATTGATGCGTTGAATGTTCGTATGGGTTCTACTGAAGGTTCAGAGGTTGGTGTTATAGAAAACACCAAAGGAAACGAGCTATTGACAAGTCTTTCTTTTGAAGGAAATGCTTTAAGCTCATCAGCTAGATGTATCGGTGCTTATGAGGATGGTGCTAACGAGACTTTGTATTGGTTTATTCACGACAGTAATTTTCCTTCTTCTCCTACAAATAAGATTGACTTGATAGTATCGTATGATACTAAAACAAGCAGTACACAATATCATATTATTTCTATAGATAGCGGATTATCAGATGGTAACACAACTTTAAATTTTAATCCAAAGTATCTTATAACAGGGGTAAATAAAATAGAAGAATTATTATATTTTACAGACAACTATACAGACCCAAAACAAATAAATGTAACAAAAAATTATACCAATCCTGAATCAGGTGTTGATACTTTTTCTTTAGAGTCATTGCTTGTTATTAAAAAACCTCCGACAACATCTCCTATTATTGAGCCTGTTACAACTAGTACTACAAGTAACTTTTTAGAGGACAGGTTTATTTCTTTTGCATACAGGTATAGGTATGAGGATGGGGAATACTCTGCAACATCTCAGTTTAGTAACCCTGCTTTTATACCGGGTGCATTTAACTATAACTTTGCAACTGCATTAAATGGAGGTATGTTAAATACTAAGAACGCAGTTAACGTTACTTATAACACAGGAGGCCCTTTAGTTAAGTCTATTGACTTATTATTTAAGGATATGAATTCTTCTGTAATTAAAATTATAGAGAAAATAAATAAAGAAGAAGACGGTATACCTAATAATGTTGAGCGACAATATATTTTTGACAATAGCAAAATATTTACAGTACTCCCCTCGTCAGAGATATTAAGACTTTTTGACAATGTACCTAGACTAGCTGACGCTCAGACTCTTATGGGTAATAGGCTTATGTATGGAAACTATCTTGAGGGATATGACTTAAAAGATGCAGATGGTAACGTCACTAAATTAGAGTATGTTACAACTTTTGATTCTGAAGAAGTTGGATTAGAACAACTTAGCTACGCAAATGGCCCGGGTTTATATAATTGGGTTGGGTCTGAAACAATACCAAAAGCTGTGATACAAATAAATTTTGCAGGCATAGAGCTTAAAGCAGGTAGTATTATTAATATAACATTAAGATTTAGCTTTTCTAAATGGTCAGGTGCAGCTCCATCACCTATTGAAGAGCTTCAAGAGACAACTATAGATTTTGCGTATACACTACAAAGTGATTTCAACAATCCTTACGAGCTTTCTATTTTCCCTGACTTTGTACAAAGAATAGGTGAGGTAGGTACTATACAGACTGTAGAAAACTGTAGTCTAGGTACAACGTTTACAGATATATTTAATTGTTCAATTTCAAATGAGGTAAGTATTCCTTCACCTGTAGGAGGTTCTGCATTTAAGTTTGCAAGTGGTATTAGCTCAGGAGGACAGCCTATACGAATTATTTCTGCAATAGGTTCTAATGTAATTAGTTTTCAGCTTCCTGCAATGCAATACGTAGACAATGTTCTTGCTCCGACTAGAAGTTATTATGAGTATTATCAAATAAATTTATCATCAGTTTATTTTCAAGAGGTTGGAGACCCAAAAAGTTTACATAGCAACAGGGGGTATGAGATTGGAATAGTATATATGGATGAGTTTAATCGTATGACTACTGCATTGGTTAGTGAACAAAACACAGTACAAATACCTTGCTCTGCTTCAGTAACTAAAAACTCTATACAGGTAAATATACCACCTACTCAAATAGCACCTTCTTGGGCAACACGGTATAAGTTTGTTATTAAGCCTGACAAAGAGGATTATAATGTTATTTACTCTAATTTCTTTTTTAGAGACCCAAGTTCAGGTTCAGATTACTTTTTGCTTGAAGGACAAAACTCAACAAAAATAGAATTAGGGGATGAACTAATTGTAAAGGCAGACACACAGGGTGCAAGACAGAATTGTACTTGGACTACAGTATTAGAAAAAAAAGCACAGCAACAAGATTTTTTAAAACCTCCTCCTGTGGATGAGAATGCTAATGATATACTTCTTCCGGGAGGAGTTTATATGAAACTTCAAGCTAATAATTTCTCTACAGAATTAAAACCAAATTCAAACATATCACCGGGTGAAATTGCAGAATCATCTTCTAGCGGTGGAACGTGTCCTATAGTGGAATACCCCACACAACTTTATAATGATTTAACAAATGCGTGGGAGAATATAGAAATATTGGCAGGTTCTAGAGTATCTATAAGAATTA